>ERZ779626.79-NODE-79-length-67273-cov-9.362686_pt1 | contig 67273 bp, 52 predicted proteins | sample MGYA00514209_ERZ779626 | MGnify/ENA primary metagenome ERZ779626 (study PRJEB29562, sample SAMEA4376713) | mouse gut metagenome | isolation source: Cecum | study: EMG produced TPA metagenomics assembly of the A DSS colitis mouse model was used to assess the microbial...
ATCTTTTCAGGGTTGCATTGCTGTTTATTTGTCAAGGTGCCCTGCGGTAAATCCCCTCGGATATCAACCGAAGTAAATTCCTTCGGGATTAACTTCTGAAGAATGTCTTACATTCTTCCCGCTGTCGCCATGCTTTAAATCATTTCCGCAGGCGACTTTCATATAATAGCAGAAGATTTCTCCTCTGTCAACAACATTTTTAAATTTCTTACAAAATTCTTTTTTCTATTACAGATAATCTGATTTTTCGCGGTTTGGATGTCCGCTGTCTTACTGCAAATGAAGCGTTCCGTCCTGCTCACCGCCCCGGAGAATAAAGTCAATCGAATTCGGATTTGTCCCCTGCGGCACCTCCACGATGCTCACCAATTCCACGGATGAATTTGCGGGTATCACACTGTCAAATGTCTGCATATCGTTTACAAGCATCGTCGCCAGCGCTCCCTTGCTGGCTTCCCCATTTACAGACACTCGGAACGTTGCACGGTAGCCCATCATATTCAAAGCCTGGTCTTCACCCGTCAGGTTCTGGGCATTAAACTTCAATACAAAGAGCTGCATTCCATTTGACGCATCCATGGTAAAATAAGGAACTTCACCTTCTGTCTGCGGCGGATAGGAATCTACCATCTCCCATCCTGTATAACTTATCGTTACATTAGGAATACCGTAATACGCTTCCACCGAGGATACTGCCGGCTGTGTCTCCTCTTCGTCCTGACTCACATCCACTATCTCCGGCGCCTCTTCCGCTTCGGGTTCCGTCTCCTCCGGAATCTCTTCCACGGGCGGCTCCTGCTCAGGTTCTTCCGTCTCCTCCTCATACCCTGTGGTATCCACCAGTCTTCTGCCGTGTCCCTTGTCATATTTTAGCAGGACCCCAACCGCATATTCAGATATCAGTTCTGTCTCAGTCTGTGTCAGATCCGGCACCGTAGCGCATCCCGTCATCAGAAGTGCCGCTGCCATGCCACCTAAAAGAACATTCGCCTTCTTCACGTCTGTATCTCCCCGAATTTGTATTTTATTGCCCGCTTTACATTAACTCGCAAACTTGCGTTATTACATTATACCCCACATTTTTTATTCTTACAAGTCTTTATGCCATGTCTAACTGAAACCAGAATTCCACGCCGTTGTCGTAGTTAATCACGCCGTATTCCTGATTCATGGAGTCCATAATCGCCTTTACAATGGAAAGTCCGATCCCGCTGCCGCCATACTCTCTGGTTCTCGCCTTGTCCACCTTATAAAACTTCTCCCACAGATGAGCCACGCTCTCCTCCGGAATGGGGCTTCCGGTATTAAACACCGACACGCGCACCCGCCCGCCAGTTCTCTGTATCCTGACGTCTATGATTTTTTCTTTCCCCGCATAATTGATGGCGTTTGTGAAATAGTTCATAAACACCTCCTCCACCCGGAATTCGTCGCCCCAGACATAAACAGACTCGTAGTCGTCCATGCGGACGGATATCTCCTTCTGCCGGATCAGAATATCTGCGGAGGCAATGTAGTTCTTGATCAGAGCCGTCACGTCAAAGCGTTCCATGTTGACAACCTCGTTGCCAGCCTCCAGCTGGTTGAGTGTCAGGAGATTCTTTACCATGGCATTCATTTTTGCCGCCTCGTCCATAATGACATCGCAGTAAAATTCCCTGCTCTCGGCGTCATCGTTTATCCCCTCTTTCAGCCCCTCGGCATAACCCTGAATGAGTGCCAGCGGCGTTTTCAGCTCATGGGAAACATTGGAGAGAAATTCCCTTCTTCTCTCATCCACCCGGTCTTTTCTCTCTATGTCCTTCAAAAGTTCATTGTTTGCCGTCCGCAGTTCGGAGATCTTCTCCTGCAGCGTCTCCGACAATTCGTTTATATTATTGCCCAGTATGGCGATCTCCGTCTTGTCATTCCCCGTGTATTTTGCCTCAAAATCCAGACCTTTCATCCGCTCCGAAATCTTTGCCAGCTCCATAATCGGTTTCGTGACGCGGTTTGAAAGCCAGATCACCAGAAGGACGCTGACCAGAACAGCCCCGGAGCCCACATATGTCAGGAAGCGGTTCGAGATAGACACGCTCTCCCGAATACCCTCCAGCGCACTCCGCAGCATGAAAAGATACCCGTTGTCGAGCATACCCCACATTTCGACATATTCCGTCTGGGTCCTGTAATCCTCCACCACCTGCATTTTATATTCGTCCGTATTTAAAAGAAGACCTTCTTCATCCACACCAAGAAAAATGTGATCAAAAAGCTGTTTGAGAACGGTGCGTGGATCGTTCATGGAATACTTGACAGCTTCCGATTCCCCGTCCGCCACCAGCACCTGTATATTGTACTTCTCGCAGATCTTTTTCAGTTCAATGTCATATTCCTCACTCATTATGTCGCCGGCGTTTGACGCTTCATTGATGCTGCAGTAAGCGCTTACAAGCGCATTCTGCTTTTTATTCAGATAGTATTTCTCCAGCAGGGTCGAATTGAGGATCAGGCATAAAAGAATCGTGCCCGTGATCAGCGTTATGAAAATGAACGCGAACTGCCTTTTCATGGAATACTTCATAGCCGAAAAATACGCCCCTTGTCAGGTTATTGTTTTTCCACAACGTTAGCATTTCCAGCCCTGTTTGTCAATAGAGCGCCGCCTTGACTTTCCGGGTGCATATGATAAAATTATGACAAGTATTATTGTGGGAAATCGAGCGCGAACGACACTATTCTTTCCGGGGGAGGACTTCCAGTGAAGGCAAAACACCGTTATATCTGGGCAAATATAAAACTGGTCTGTACCATTGTACCTATTGTTCTTGTGATGATTATCGTCTACTTTATGCTTGTCAGGCGGGAAATCCTGTCTCTTTCCAAAGAAAAACTGACTCTGGAATCCAATTACTATGTGGAAGAGATCAGCGCATGGGCAGAATCTGTTCTGAATGAAGTGACTATCTACAAAAATATGATCGAAAGGCTCGGGCTGGAAAACGATGCCATCTATGAACTGATGTACACCAGCGCGGATTCCCATGAAGCATATCCTTTTGGGCTGTACATGGGCGACGACCAAGGGAATTATTTCGACGCTTCCGGCTGGGAACCCGGAGAGGATTTCGTCGTGACAGAGCGCGACTGGTATAAGGAAGGGCTGCTGCACGACCAGTTTGCCTTCGGTGAGCCTTATGTGGACTCCATGACAGGCGCTACCTGTGTGAGCATAAGCAGCCGGCTGAAAGCAGGTTCTGCCGTAACGGTCCTGTCCGCCGACGTCTATCTTGACTATGCCTCACAGCTTGCTGAGGAAATCGCCTCCGATAAAATAGAGCATGCCTTTTTTGTCACCGCAGGCAGCCGGCTCATCCTTGCAGACTCCGACGCTTCCATGGTCGGCACGACTTTATCCGCCGAGCATGAATCCATGCTGTACCAGAACGTAAACAGGCTGTTGGATACGGGGAAGCCCGGGCAATATGATATCCTTGGCGATGAGAGCGTTTATTTTGTAAATATCACAGCCATTCCGGACACCGACTGGTATTTCATCACCTGCATGAACCGCAACGAAGTGTTAAAAGATTTGTGGGGAATTGAATTTCCCATGCTTTTGATCGCCGTGATTGCCTCCGTCCTCCTTTTCTTTCTGACATCCCTGTTCTCGAAGGAAATGAGTTCGATCCGCACAAAGGCACGGCTGGATCCCCTGACCAGGCTTCTCAACCGGGAAGGATTTGAGGAACTTGTCAGGATGGCACTGGCGGAACGTCCGGGACAGGGGCTGATGATGATTATGGATATGGACAATTTCAAGCTGATCAACGACCAGCTCGGTCACCCCGTGGGCGATAATGTTCTGCGAAAATTTTCCTCTATTCTGGAAAACTATTTCAACCGAAACAAAGATATCGTAGGGCGCCTGGGCGGCGATGAATTTGCCGTGTTCGTAGGGCGTGACATCTCCACCAAAGAGACGGAAGGGATGTTAAAAAAATTTATCTCGATTGTACATCAGAATTTTGACAGTGAATATCCCGACCAGAAACTCTCAACCAGCATCGGCGTCGGGCTCGCCGCCAACAACAATACTTATGAGCTTCTTTACCAGAACGCCGACAAGGCGCTTTACGAAGCAAAGTGGAACGGAAAAGACCGGTTTCAGATCAAATGATCCGGCGCCGGTCTTATCTCTTCTTATATTGTGTGATTCCTTATTTCTCTTTGTCCTTTTCTTCTTTCCGCGCTCTCTTTTCCGCTTTTCTGTCTTCTCTCCTGTTCTGCCTTTCCTCTTTCTTAACCAGTCTTTTCTCCTTTCTGCTCCGCTTGTCTATGATCAGGTAGAAAGTAGGCATCAGCAGCAGGATCAGCACGGTTGATGCAATCAGTCCGCCAATGATAATCATTGCCATACCTTCCATCATAACGGAACCGTCCCCGATTCCGAGAGACATCGGCACCATAGAAAGAATGGTTGTCAGCGTAGTCATCAGGATCGGGCGCAGTCTGAGCTGCCCGCTCTGGATCAGCGCCTCCTCCAGCGGCATTTCCTCTCGCAGGCGGTTTGCCGTATCTACATAAAGAATACCGTTATTTACGACAATACCGACCAACATCAGCACACCCATCAGGGAAACCATGCTTAGGGTTGACCCTGTTATAAAGAGCAGTCCGAAGGAACCGATCAGTGCGAAAGGAATACTCATCATCACCATCAGCGAAAACCGGGGCGACTCAAACTGCATCGCCATCACAAGGAAGATCAGGAATACCGCTACAAAAATAGCAGTGATAATCGCCTTAAACTCGTCAATCATCATGTCGTCCATCATGCTGGACGCACGGGAAACACCTCTGGGAAGCACCATCTGGCTCATCGCTTCGTCAGCTGCTTCCTGTGCCGTAAATCTTGTCTCCTCTGTGGTACTTGCGGTCACCGCCACCTGATAGATGCCGTCCACACGGGTCAGGGTTACCGGTGAATCCTGATACTGCACCTCCGCGATCTCCGACAGGGGGATCTGTGTTCCCCGGGCTGTCGTCAGGGTCATATTGATCAGATCGTTCATGCCCTCGTACTCGCCCTCGGGATATTCCACCCGCACCTCATATTCTTCGCCGCTTCTCTTAAGTGTAGCCGCTTTCATGCCACTTAACGTATTGTACATTTCTCCCGCCACCTGTACCGGCGGAAGCCCGACTGCCATACTCTTTAAAGGATCAATAATAATCTTCGCCTGCGTGGACGCCTCCGCCAAATTGGAGGAAGTCTGCAGCACACCCGGGATTCCCTGCAGCATCTGCTGTACCTGTCTTGTCGTCTCCCTCAGTTCGTCCAGATCACGCCCTTCCAGATCTATCTCAATCCCACTGCCCATCATGGCGCTCATACTGGCGCCGCTGGCGCTGATGCTGATATCCATGTTAGTCAGTCCGTCCAGTTCCTTCGCGTAACGCTCAATCACCTGTCCCGTGGACAACTCGCAGTCATCCGAAAGATAACCGGTCAGAGTCGCCGTATCCCCTGAGACACTGAAAGAATAGTGATCTACATATTCATCTTCTTCCGCCATTTTCTCCAGAAAACTGGTCTGCTCCTCAATCAGCTCCATCTTCGTGCCGGAGCGGAAACTTGCCGTGACAGAAAAAGCACCCTCATCCATGCTGGGCATCAGCTCCGTATGGATATGGCTGACCAGCATAAACGCCGCGATCAGAAGGAGCACCGATATCACAACTACCAGCGCTTTCATTGGCAGAATTTTGCGAAGCACTTTATCATACCCCGCGTTGATTTTGCGCAGCAGCTTATTGATCGGCAGATCCTTTTTCTCTACTGGCTTAAACTTTCTGAAAAGCAGCGGAATGATGGTCATAGCCATAACAAGCGAAGCCAGCATCGCCATAATAATCGTCATGCCAAGCTGCGAGAACATTTGCCCCGACAAGCCCTTCATCGTACTTAGCGGCGCGTATACGACCACCGTCGTGATCGTGGAAGCAATGATCGAAGCCGTCACAACCCCTGTTCCCTTTAGCGCCGCGTCATAGTATTCCCCCGTCTTATCCTTCAGGCGGAAACAGCTCTCAAGCACCACGATCGAGCTGTCCACCATCATGCCGATAGCGATGACTAACGCGCCCATCGTCACCACATTAAAGGTGAAACCAAGCATGTTCATGCCGATCATCGTTGCGAACAGCGAAATCGGCATGGAACTTCCGACAATCAGACTGGCTCTGAAATCTCCGAAGAAGAGGAACAGCACGATCATGGAAAACAGCACGCCCAGCGCCAATGTGCTTCCCACAGACGAGAGTGAGGAAATAATCATATCGCTGGCGTTATAGATCGTATCAATCACGACTACGTCATTGTCCGCCTGAAGCTGTTCCAGCATCCGCTCCACATCCCTGGTCACATCCACGGTGCCGTAACTTTTCTTTTTCGTAATGGCAATCGTCACATTATCCTGACCGTTATAGCGGCTCAGACTGTCTGCCGCTTTCTGGCTCTCACTAATCTGCGCCACTTCCGATAGCGGAATGACCTGTCCTCTCGCCGTGGTAATGGGAATATTCTGTATCTGCACCACCCCTGAGATATCCGCACTGCTGGATACCGCAATGTCCTGAGAACCCTGGTTTACGCTTCCGACAGGCACCGTAAAGTCCATGGCGCCGATGGTCTGGGCAATACCACTCATCGTAATCCCATACTCCCTCATCGCCTGTGAGTCAAGCAGCACGCGAATATAATTCTCCCGGCCGCCATATACCTGCACATCCGCCACGCCGGAAATCGTCTCCAGCTCCGTCACCATCGTATCGTTCACATAGCTCAGCACATCACTGTCGCCCACCGCCGTGACCGAGATATCCATGGTTTCCATCTGATCCATAGCCATTTCTATCACAGTCGGCTCCTGCACGTCGTCCGGCATGGACGATTTTGCCGCGTCGAGCGCCGTCTTTAAATCCATATAGGCGTCATCCAAATCTGTTCCGTATTCATACTGAAACATAACCATGGACATATTTTCCGCCGACTGCGAAGTATAAGTAGTTACGCCGCTCTGTTCGGAACCCGCAGCCTCTATCTCCTTCGTCACAAGCTCCTCCACGCTCTCCGGGTCCGCCCCCGGATAAATCGTGTAGACGAGAAGCATCGGCATCTCAATATCGGGCGTCAGTTCCAACCGAAAACCCGGTATGGAAGAAAGACCGAACACCACCAGAGCCAGAACAATGAGCGCCATCGAAACGGGACGCTTCAGAGCTAATTTTGTCAATCCCATATTGCTGCCTCCTACTCTCCGCAACTATTCAGCCTTCGGCTTCATAGTTACGGAATCCGGCCTATTCCAGTTTTGCCTTCGGCAAAGAGGCCGGATTCTTTTCAACCATTACATGCTCTTACGGACTTTGCAGCAAGTGCAAAGTCCTGAGCTGAACTATTACTCTCCGTTCGCCGTCATTGCGCCGTCTGTCTCACTTTCAGTCGACGTCTCTGTACCGCCTGCCGCCATACCGGCCATCGTATCCGTACTGCCTGTCGCATCGTCTGTCACTGTGTCTGTACTGCCTGCCATATCATCTACAGCTGTGTCTGTACTGCCTGCCATATCATCTGCAGCTGTGTCTGTACCGCCTGTCTCACTCCCGGTATTCATCTGCACGGACACTTCCGCGCCCTCTCTGAGATTTGCCGACCAGCTCGTAATCAAAGTATCCTCCGTGGAAAGACCGGAAAGCACCGTGATCGTATCCATATCAAAAATCCCGGTCTCCACGTCCTTACGCTTCGCTGTACCGTTCTCCGCCACATAGACATAAGGCTGGCTGTCATCATAGTATACCGCGTCATAGGGAATCAGCAAGGCATCTGCCTGGCTGTAAGTCTCCGCCGTCACCTTCACGCTGCTGCCGGTCAGCAGGCTGGCATCCGGCGTGTTCACACAGGACTTAATCACAAACAGGCCAGTCGTCTGATCCACCATGCTGCCGATCTCTGTGATCACGGCATCATAGAGCTTGCCGTTCCTGTCCACCTGAATTTTCTGTCCGATCCGCAGCGTGCCGCGGATGCCCTCGCTCACGCCGAAAGTGACCGTCATGGTATTTTTATTAGAAATAACGAAGGCCGGATTCTGCGGGGAGGCAAAATCATGTTCCTTCACGTTCACTGCCTCAATCACGCCGTCAATGGGCGCCGTCAGCGTGTACATGTCAAGCTGGTACTCCGCGCTGTCAATCCCCACCTTGGCGCCCGCTGCGCCGACTTTCGCGCTGTTCACCTGTGCCGCCGCCGAATCCACGCCCAGAGCCGCCGTCCTTTTACTGATGTCCTGTACTTTCTGCGTGTCGATGTTCAGCTGTGCCTCCGTCAGGTTTTTCACTGTCTCGGTCTGCTCTTTTGATCGATAGGTATCGGAGAGCGTTTCCTCCAGCTGCTCCCTGCCGTCGTCTATGGATTCAATGCCGGCTTTCGCCTGTTCATAAGCTGCGCTGGTCTGGGAAGCCGCCGCCTGTGCCGCCTGTAAGGCGTCCGCATGGGGCTTCATATTCTCTTCGGCTTCTGCTAAGGCTTCCTTGGCACCATCAAGCTCTTTCTGCGCCTCTGCTTTCTTTGTGTCATACTCGGGATCAGCAGTACCCACCCCCTCCACCATATTCATCTGCGCAATAGCCGCCTGATATGCTCTCTGCTTCTCCGAATACCCAAAAGCAACCGCCGCCGCATCGTACGCCGTCTGCGCCTGTTTCACATATTCGTTCGCCCTGCCTCTCGCCTTATTCAGATCATCCCTCTGTTCCTTTGCGTCCTCTCTATTCTCCGCCAGGTCCGCCAGCTGTTCGTTGATATCGCTGATCCCGTCGTTGATGCCATCGATCTGCATCTGCATCTGGTACATGGTCAGATCCTTCTGCCGCTGTGTCTGCTCATTCTGCACATCGAGCTGCGCCACCGCGCTGTCGTACTGCGCCTGCGCGATTTCATACCCCACTTCCGCCGCCTGCACACCTGCCGCCGCGCTGTTGTACTGTGCCTGCGCGCTGGCAAGCTGCAATTCCGCCGCCTCGGTATCAAGTTTACATAACTCTTGTCCCGCTGTCACCGTATCGCCTACGCTGATACCGGTGCTGAGTACCTCAGCCGTCACCATAGGAACCACATACACCGACTCCTCCGGGCTGACTGTCCCCACAAATTCATTTTTAAGCGTCAATGTCCCAGCCACAGGCATCTGCGCCTCCACAGGAATCACTTCGCTCAGTGTCTCTTCCTCCTCTGTGGCTGCTGTGGCTGCTGTATCTCCACATCCCGCAAGCGTCACGGAAACACACGCCGCGGCAAGCAGCAGCGCCACATTTCTGTGTCCTGTTTTTATGTATCTTTTCATATTAACTCCTCCACATTCTATGTCCCAATATCCGTTTTTCAGATTACACCCATTTATCCGCAAAAGTAAAGTGTATCCGCCCACATTTAAGATTTTTTTTATCTTTCTTAAATATAGCAAAATGCCGGTTCCCTATTTCTAAGGAACCGGCATTTTTTATGCGTTTCTGTTCTGTTTCGACAGCCACCTTGCCAGCATCCGCTGAAGCTGGTCAATATCCAGTGGCTTTGACATATGTTCGTTCATGCCGCATGCTTTTGACTGCTGTATGTCCTCCAGAAAGGCGTTCGCCGTCATCGCCACAATGGGCATCTTTCTGGCATCCTCCCGCTCCATGGCACGAAGCGCCGTCGTCGCTTCATACCCGTTCATCACGGGCATCTGTAAATCCATGAGAATCAGGTCATAGTAGCCTTCTTTCGAAGCAACTACCATGTCCACGGCTTCCCTTCCGTTCTCCGCCGTCTCGATCACCGCCCCCGTCATGGAAAGGATTTCCGTGGCAATTTCCCTGTTCAGGTCATTGTCCTCCACCACGAGAATCCGCTTGTCGGAATAATCCGCCTCCCCGATCTGCTCCAGCGTCTCTTCCGCCGGCTTCGCCGCCTCTCTGGGAATAAAATTGCGGAACGCCGTCAGTATTCTGGTCTTATCAAATGGCTTTCTGATAAACGCGTTTACGCCCGCCATCCGCGCTTCCATTTCAATATCCACCCATTCGTGGGCAGAGACAAGAATCAGCGGAATTTCCACGCCCTCCTGTCTGCGTATCGCCTTCGCCGTCTCCATGCCGTTCATACCCGGCATGTTCACATCCAGCAGAACGGCAAAAACATCTTCCCCTTTCCGCCGCTTCTCCTTCATATAATCCAACGCTTCTTCCCCGGACTGCACCCACTCGCCGCGCATCCCCAGATTGCTTAACAGGACATTGGTCGTCTCCCCGGCAAAAGGCGAGTCGTCCACCACCAGAACCGTTCTTCCGGCGAGATCCTTCCTGTTCACCACGCCCGGCACCTGATACTTTAAGGGCACGGTAACCGTCACAATCGTTCCGATCCCCAGCTCGCTCTCAATCCGGATGTCACCGCCCATCATCTGTATGATGTTCCGGCTGATGGTCATGCCCAGCCCGGTACCCTGAATCTTGCTGGTACGCACATCGTCCGCCCGCTCAAAGGGATCAAAAATATGCTGCAGAAACTCCTCTGACATGCCGATGCCGTTATCCTTAAACACAAACTCATAACATCCCACATGCTCCTGCTGCGAGGGCTTTTCCGTAATTTCTATGCTGATTGCCCCGCCATCTTCGGTATATTTGATGGAATTGCTTATCACGTTCGCAAAGATCTGCTGCAGCCGTCTCGCGTCGCCCCGCACATTGGTATTCTGAACGCCATGGGCGCGAAACTCTATCTTCTGCTTCTTATCCCGCGCGGCATCAGAAAGCATATTCACCATGCTGTCAATAATATTCAGAAGGTTAAACTCCTCCTCGTCGAGCGTCAGCGCGCCCGACTCAATCCTGCTCATGTCGAGCACCTCGTTCATGAGCGAGAGCAGGTGTTTGCTCGCGGCGGAAACCTTGGCAAGGCACTCTTCCATCCCGTCGGGATCGTGCAGTTTGGTTCCCGCGATGGCTGTCATGCCGATAATCGCGTTCATGGGCGTCCTGATATCGTGGGACATTTTGGAAAGGAAATCAGTCTTGGCGCAGTTTGCACGGTCTGCCGCCTCATAGGCGTCTAACAGCGCTTTCTTCGTCTCCCTGTCCTTTGCGCGGACATCCGTGATATCTTTGGCACTGTTGAGAGCCAGTATATCGCCGCTGACACCGTCCTTCGTGAGCAGAACCGTATGCCGCAAAACCATAGGCTGTTCTTCCGTGCCCGAGGTTTCCACCTCTATAATCAGTTCATTCTCTCCCCGCTCGTAAGCTTCCAGCAGATGATTGGTATTGAGCGTCTGTACATAGACTTCCCTGTCCTCCGGGAAGACGCGCTCTTTGCTCCACTGAAGGAAGAAATCATCCGCATTGCAGGGCACTTCAAAACCCATCCGGGAAAGCACCGGTTCCATCTGACCATCCGTGATCTCATAAAACTCTTCTTCTATCAGATTTCTCGTGACATTGACATTAAACACGAAAACCGCCTCTGAGACAATCGCCTGACGGTACTGTTCCTCCGCACGCAGACTACGGCGCAGCATACAGTTCGACTCCTTGATTTTCAGGTTCGCCTCCTCCAGCGCCTTCTGTGCCTGCACCAGCTCCGCGTTCGTCCGAAGCATCCGGTCAGTCATCTCCGTCTCTTTCGCCTTTTCCTCGGTAATGTTCTTCACATACCACATGACTCTGGCGTTCTCTTCACTGAAATTCTCTACAGGCACCAGTTCCGTGCGCACCCATTTCCATTCTCCCTCCACCAGACGCAGATAGCTGAAATGAAACGATGCACCGTCGTTCGCAAAAACTTTTTTCAGATTCTCCACCGACATGATGTTTTTAAAATTCTCACTGTCCTTTTTATCCACATGGTTCCTTGCACAGGATGCAACGGTCATCCGATAATCGCCGTTCAGCCGCTCCGCTTCCAGTTTCTCGCTCTCCACGAACTTAAGGTCCTCGATCGTATTCTTGTTGAGGTCGATGGCGCTGATTCTGAAATAGGTGTCCTGCAGCATACGGAACGCCTCATGGGACAACTGGCTGACACGGTGCTGCTCGTCGATCAGCCTGATTGCCGAAATCCATATCTTTCTGCCGTCCTCAGACGTGGATTCCATCCTGATCGCGCGTACCCAGACCGGCTCCCCTTCCCCGTTTATCACACGGTACTCCCGCTTTTCCTCTTCTCCCGGCAGAAAAACCTTTTTAAAAATATGTATGTCGGGCTCATATACCGCTTTCAAATAGCAGCCACCGGTTTTCTCCATAAACTGCTCGTAGGTCATCCCCATATTGTTGAGCGCAAACGAGCTGATAAAATAAACGGGATAACCTTCCTCATAAAAGCCGCCGACGACACCGACCGCCACATTTCTGCCTAACAGTTCTATGATCTTGTCCTGATTTTCATTCCCGAGTCCTGTCTCTTCTGTTGTAAAAAACAGTTCCTCCTTATAAAACAAGCGCTTGGACATTCCCTACCTCCCGATCACTGTATTTATCAGTGCAGACCTCGCATTTGTGCTATTCTTCCTCAAATTTATAACCCATGCCCCATATTGTTTTGATCAGTTCTCCTTTGGCTCCCATCTTACTGCGAAGCTTTTTCACATGAGTGTCAATCGTCCTGGCATCCCCGAAATAATCGTAATTCCAGACGCCGTTTAAAATCTTTTCCCGGGACAGGGCAATCCCTTTATTTTCCATAAAATAGGCGAGCAGCTCAAATTCCTTGTAACTTAGATCGACAGGCTTTCCCTCCACCGTCACGCTGTGCGCCTGCTTATCGAGCCGGATACCGCCCGCCTCCACGATCAGCTCCGCAGCCGCCTGCCCGGTCCTGCGGAGGATCGCCTCCACACGCGCCACAAGGATTTTCGGGCTGAAAGGTTTGGAGATATATTCGTCCACTCCCAGCTCAAAGCCCAGAAGCTCGTCTCTCTCGTCCGATTTTGCCGTGAGCATGATAATGGGAATCTTGGAGTATTCGCGTATTTCCCGGCATACCTGCCAGCCGTCCATCTTGGGCATCATCACGTCCAGAATCACCAGGTCAATATCGTTTTTTTCAAAAAAAAGGTTGAGCGCCTCCTCTCCGTCAGCCGCCTCCACAACCTCATAATTATTCTTTACCAGAAAATCCCGAACCAGCTTACGCATACGGCTCTCATCGTCCACCACAAGGATCTTCGACTTATCCATATACCGCCCTGCCTCTCTTTCCGCTACTGCTCATTTAACTTGTCTGCATCCAGTTTGCGCTGCGCCTCGCGGACAGCGTTTTCCCGTCTGGTAAGTTCCTGTTCCCACTCCGAATACTCGTTCACCACAGCCTGCCTGTAATTCACAATATTGGGTGTTTCGCTGTTCCATGCAATGACAAGCATAGCCGCCACGAGGAATACGAGCACCACATTGATCAGCACCGACGTCACAAACCGCCCCTGATATTCCGGGTGCCTCTTCGCAACGCTCATTCTGATCGAGCGGCTGTTTGCCGTCTTGTTGCTGAAAGTCCCGCGGAGGGGCACCGGCTGTATCTTATCTGTCGGCACGCCCCATTTTGCCATTTCCTTCTGCATTTTCTGTAAATAACTCAACCCGATGGGCGTCAGAAACACCTGATTTTCCACCGCCCGGTTATAGACAAGCAGTACATTCTGGGGCTTACGGTAGTCGAGCCGCTGCTCCAGGTTCTCCACCTTCTTTATTTCAATTCTCGCCGTCTCCGCATCCGCTATCGTTGCAAAACGGTAGCCGCCGACGACCAAATCATCCTCTCGCTTTTCCATAAATACTCCCTAAAGACATCCGTCAGATTTTGAATATGCTCATGCTCTGTTCCAGATGCTCCGCCACCTCTTTGAGTTTCGCCGCATTCTCGGAAATGCTGTAAACAATGGTGCTCACCTCCGTAACAGAAGCGGACGTCTCCTCCGTGCTCGCCGCATTCTCCTCAGCGATGGCAGTCAGGTTCTGCACCACATCCACCACGTTCACTCTCGCCTCATCCAGCCTCTTCGTCTTATCCGCAATCTGATTCACACCGTCAAGCGATTGGGTAATGCCGTTCCTCACGTGTGTAAAGCGCTCGTTCGTCCGGTCCACGCTCTCGCTCTGGCTCTCCATGATCTTCTTCACATCCTCCATCGTCGCCACGGACTTCTGTGAATCCTCGATCAGGGAATCAATGATATTCTCAATCTGTCTGGCGGAATCGTTGGACTGCTCCGCCAGCTTCTGGATCTGGCTTGCCACCACCGCAAAGCCCCTGCCCTGCTCGCCGGCTCTTGCCGCCTCTATGCTGGCATTCAGGGACAACAGATTCGTCTCCTCCGCAATGGAAGTGATCAGTGATGTCGCCGTCCTGATCTTCATGGCTGATTCGTTCGTCGTGTTGGTCTGTTCGTAGATTACGTCGATGGCTTCTCTCGCCTGATTGTTGATCTTCTCCAGATTCTGCAGTGTCTCAAAAGCCTCGTCGCTCGACTTTCTCATATCGTTGGCATTGTCGGTAAGTTCCTCCACCTGCCTGGTAGTCTCCTCCACCATACTGCCCATCAGAATCACGTTCTCCGTAGCTTTCTGCGTCTCGTCCGCCTGGGAGGACGCGCCGTCGGATATTTCCGAAACCGCCTTCTCCACCTGTTCCACCGTAGTCGCCGTCTCTGAGGCATTGACATTCAGAACATCGGAAGCCTCGTACAGCTTTTCGCTCTGCGCACGCAGATCACTCACGACCTCCACAAGCTGCCTCCGAAGCTCCGCCACGGCACGGCTCATCTGCCCTGTCTCATCCGCACGCGCCGTCAGTTTTTCCTGTCCGTCAATCTCGGAAAAGTCCATGTGTGCCAGCTGACCCACCACACCCGTCACCTTAATGATCGGTTTTATGATCCTGCTGACAAAGAAAAATCCGATAATACTGGCAATGATAACCATAACAACCGTACATGCCGTTCCCGTGAGCGTAACCCGGTGCACGGTGCTCATCAGCTCATCCTTATCTACCGACATCACCAGGATACAGTGCCCCCGCTCCGTCACATAGTATGCCGCATACTTTACGGAACCGTTAAAGTCATACTCAACAACATTCGGTTCCGGAACAGCGCCGGAGGCTATCTCAGCCACCACCGCCTTCACCACCTCATTTTCTACAGGCTTTCCGACTTTATCCTTTGTCGGGTGATAGAGCATCGTTCCTTCCGACGACACCAGATAGGCGTAACTGGATTCCACGCCTTTGAGACCAGCCTCGCCGAGGGAATCAGCCAGACTATTATAATGAGTTGCCGTATTATATCCTTTCTGCTCAATTTCTGACTGCAGTTTTTCTCCGTATGCCAGCGCCAGATCATAGAGATAGCTCTGGTTCAGATTCATCAGCGGAATCCGCAGATTCCTGATCAGAACAACAGAAAGACACACCGACAGAATAACCATCGCCATTATCATAACCCCGACTATCTTCGTCCTCAGAGAATGCAGGACATTCCCCTTATCTCCGTTTCTCATACCCCTTTTTTCTTCCGCCATAACGCGCCCCTCTCTCCCCTTGGTAACAGTAAAATATATTTCTTTTATTTTACAGCCAAACGGGAACTATGTCCAGAGAATTGTGAAAGAGTGTGCATGTGCAAAAAAAGAGCGGTGGCAAATTCCGCTCTCCTTTATTCCTTATTCAGTTTTCCCTTTTCTTACTTTTCTCTACGCAATTCTGCGATTTTTCTCGTTGCTTCCTCTAAGTCCTTACACACGTCTACTATCATTTCAATCATCTGCAAAATGCCACCGTATTGTCTGTCATAACCTCTGCCATATCCTTTCCACTGCTCCTCCATTCCCATTTGATTATAAAAAATCATCGATGGACCAGACGGGAGTCGAACCCGTGTCCAAAAGCCCATTCCCTGTCCTTCTACTATCATAGTCACTCATTGCGGATTTCTCCTCGTTCCCTCCTCCACCGGGAGAGCAACACCCCCGTGGATTCAGTAGCCTCTGATACGCCCGCGGGTAAGAGGCGTCCCCCGCGTCGTTTCCTACATAGATGATGCCCGGTTCTTAATGTGTAGGTGCACTAAGGCGGACAGCTGCCTTTAGGCAGCGTATGCTAAATTATCTTCAGCGTTTGTGTTTAAGTTTGCGATTTGACGCATCAGCCTGCGGATAGCTTCTCCAGCTGCAAGACCCCTGTCGAAACCTTGACTGGCCCGTATTTTTTCTGCTATATAAATTATAGCACATTACCATATATCTATGCAATCACAGATTCTTGATTTTAAATTCCCGCTCATGCTCCCTGCGCAGATCCTTCTTCGCGATATCCTGCCGCTTGTCGTAGAGCTTCTTACCTTTTGCAAGACCGATCTCTATCTTCGCCCTGCCGTCCTTAAAGTACACCTGCAACGGAACGATCGTATACCCCTGTTCCGCCATTCTTCCCGACAGCTTTCGGATTTCAAACTTATGCATCAGCAGTTTCCTTGTGCGGAGCGGGTCTTTGTTAAAGATATTTCCCTTCTCATAGGGGCTTACGTTCATGCCGTAGACAAACGCCTCCCCGTTCTCGATCCGCACGAAAGCCTCCTTGATGCTGCACTTTCCCATGCGCAGGGACTTCACCTCCGTGCCGTGGAGCGCAAGACCCGCCTCGTACTTTTCCTCTATAAAATAATCATGGTAAGCTTTTTTATTGTTCGCCACCAGTTTCATCGCTTCCTTTGGCATAGTTACCTCCCTTCCAAAATGCCGTTACTTTCCTTCTTCCGGCAATCCGGTTTCACCTTCGGGAAATACAAAGTCCACCGTCCGCGCCAGCCTGTCCACGCCTTTCACCTGTACGGTGACGCGCTGTCCCAGCTTATACGAGACGCCACTCTCCTTCCCCACCATCTCACAGGCTTCCTCATCGTAATAAAAGTAATCGCCCGCCAGCGAGGATACATGGATCAGTCCCTCCACGGTATTTGGCAGTTCCACATAAATGCCCCACTGGGTAATGCCGCAGATCACGCCGTCATAGATTTCCCCGATGCGGTCCTCCATATATTCCGCTTTCTTAAGCTTATCCGTTTCCCGCTCCGCCTCCGCGGCGCGCCGCTCCATCTTCGAGGCATGTTTCGCCACCTCCGGCAGCTTTTCCTCATAATGGCTGATACGCTCCTCTGAAAGTTTTCCCCGCAGCTGTTCCTTAATAATGCGGTGAATCTGCAGGTCCGGGTAGCGTCTGATGGGCGAGGTAAAGTGGCAGTAATACTGACATGCCAGCCCGAAATGCCCTGTGCACTCCACCGTATATTTCGCCTGTTTCATGCTTCTGAGCGTCAGACGGCTGATCAGCGTCTCCTCATCCGTATCCGCTATCTTATCGAGAAGTTTCTGCAGCTCTTTCGGGTGGATTTCCTCCCCTGTCTGTTTGATACGATAGTCGAAATTTCTGATAAAGGTCGCAAGCTTCCTGATTTTATCCGGGTCAGGCTTTTCGTGCGTTCGGTATACAAAGGGTGTCTCCAGCCAGAAAAAGTGCTGCGCCACCGTCTCGTTGGCAATCAGCATAAAATCCTCGATGATTTTTGTCGCCACGTTGCGCTCATAAGGTCTGATCTCCAGAGGATGCCCCTGTCCATCCAGAATGATCTTACTCTCCGCGAAATCAAAGTCGATGGAACCGCGCTTATGCCTTTTCTTTCTGAGAAGCGCTGCCAGTTCCCCCATCTGTTCAAACATAGGGACAAGCGTCTCGTATTCCTGCCGCTCCGCCTCGTCCTTATCCTCCAGAATCTTTCTGACGGAAGTGTAGGACATTCTGCGGTCCACCCGGATCACGGTTTCCGCTATCTGGTAATCCGCCACCTCGCCCTTTCCGTTGATCGTCATCAGACAGCTTAAAGCCAGCCTGTCCACGCCCTGATTCAGGGAGCAGATACCGTTGGAAAGTTTGTGGGGCAGCATGGGAATCACCCGGTCCACGAGATAAACGCTGGTTCCCCGTTCCAGAGCTTCCCAGTCAAGCGCGGAATTTTCCTGCACATAGTTGGTCACATCCGCGATATGGACGCCCAGATGGAAAAGCCCGGCTTCATCCCGATAGAGACTGACCGCGTCGTCCAGATCCTTGGCGTCCTCCCCGTCTATGGTCACCATCTGCAGGCCGCGCAGGTCCATGCGCCCCGCCCGGTCCGCCTCAGACACGGTATCCGGCGTCCGATTCGCCTGATTCATCACCTTCTCGCCAAATTCCATGGGAAGTTCATAGCCACGCACGATGGACATGATATCCACGCCTGGGTCATTGATATGCCCGATCAGCTCTGCCACTCTGCCCTCCGGCTTATGCCGCTCATCCCCGTAAGAGGTCAGTTCCACCACAACCTTGTGCCCCGTGACCGCCCCCTTGGAACGCTCCTTCGGCACAAAGATATCCGTGCCGATCTTGCTGTTATCTGGTATCACAAAACCAAAATTCCGTGACTGCTCATAAGTGCCCACAAGCTGCTTCGTGCCCCGCTCCAAAATGCGGACGACTTCCGCCTCCCGCCTCTGACCGCGCCGTCCGGACAGAAAGGCGATCTGCACCCTGTCCATGTGAAAGGCCCCGTTCGTCTTGTCTTCGGGAATGTAAAAGTCCTCCCCGTACCCCTCGACCTCCACAAAGCCGAAGCCTTTGGCGTGGCTGATAAAAGTACCCACGGGACGGTTCGCATCCGGCTTCACATATCTGCCCTGCCTCGTGAGCTGTATTTTCCCTTCCGATAAAAGCGCGTTCAGCGTCTCCCGGAACGTTTCCCTGTCCGCCGGCGCCACCTGCATAAATACAGCCAGCTCCTTTTCCTTCATCGGCACATACTGCTCGTCCGCCACCAGCTCGCATATTAAATTTTTCCGCTTTTCAAATTGTGTGTCCATTTGCCTTCCATTTCCACTGACTCTGCTTATACGCGCAAAAGCACCCTCACCACATGTGTGCAAGAGTGCTTTTCGTTCTTTCCGCTTAAGAATACTTTAGAACAAAGTCAGGTTTAAAACGACCGCCAGCAGCATGAACCCGACCGCAAGCCCCGTCGTAATCTTGACGAGTTTTCCTTCCATCGAACGGCCCTTGTTCTTGCCCCAGTAGGTTTCCGCCGCGCCACTGATCGCGCCAAGACCGGCTGCCTTCCCCTCCTGCATCAGCACCAATACCACCAGTGCGATACATATTAAAATATAAATCACAGTCAGTATGATTCTCAGTACACCCATCTTTATCCTCCACTCCGAAAAAACCGAAATCTTCTTCTGCCAATCAAGCAGATATCATAATACCACAGAACCGGACATTGTGCAAGCCTTAAATTTCACAGCGCAAATGCATCGAAAACATCCGCCGCCATATGCTGTTCCCCATGATACTTCATCAGGTAAGCCTTCATTTCCGTGTGTGCCTGTCCCATATCTTCCATCATGGGCTGGAAGTTCTCTCTCGTGACGCCGCCAATCTGTGTGAGGAACTGATAGTAACGCAGATCGTCCCCGTATTCCTCCAGCACCACTTTCCACGTCTCCTCCGTCTCACACCCCTTTATGTGCGAGAGAAGATACTGTTCCAGTTTTTCACGCACAGCCTGCTTAAGCCCATAGTCGTGCATCAGCCGCAGCATGGAAAGCCGCACCTTCTCCCGCCTCCGCTGTTCCGTATAATAGTCCAGATTATTCTCCCTGCTGCCGTAATCCTCTTCCCCGCAGAGCAGCATTTTGGAAAACCCTTCCGTATCCTCCCGCTCCATCAGCGTCTGCATCCGCCCGTCCCACTGCACCATCCACTCCGCCGTGCCTGCGTTCTCAAAGTCAAACAGATAGAAAGCGTCAAGCCTGCTCATCACAGCCGCCAGAAGAAAGGCGGTGTCCACAGTCTTTTTTTCCCCCGCATCTGCACTTTCATCCACAATCTCCTCTAACAGAAAGCATTCCTTAAAAATCCCCTGTCCGATTTCCATGCGGTGATAGGGCAGAATCACCCGTGCAAGCTTTGCGCAGTAGGCGAAAGCCCAGTCGTCAATCCTGACCACCGACTCCGGCAGGGAAATTTCTTTTAACATCTTATTGCTCAAAAATGCCTTCTTCCCGATGCAGGTTACAGGACAGCCGCCTGCCTCGGACGGCACCGCAATCTCCGTATCCTTCCCCCGGTATCCCGTAATCTCCGCCGTCTCCCCGTCCGTCTTATAGGACAGGACGCCCTGCGGCATATTCAGTTCCCCGTGTCTTATTTTTCTTTCCATCGTTTCATTACCATCGCTTCACTCTGCAAAATCTCAGCTCCCAAAACTGACAGAATTGTCAGAAAAAAACAATTGAGCAACGTTTTTCGCGCACTTATAATTCCAGCTCCTCAATCCGTGCCGTCAGCTCCGCCCCCCGCTCGGTAAGCATCAGCTCCTCGTTGTGTCTCTGATAGTCCTCACATCCGTAAAGACTGATAAACTTCGCGCAGTCAGCCTGCACCGTACACTCCGTCACCAGAATCAGCATCTCGTTGCCAGAACCGAAAGCGTCCTCCACAAACTGAAAGAGAAAATGCATCCGCTCCTTCACCCGCTCCGTATCGCGCTTGTAGTCGGACACCTTTTTATCAAACTGCTCTTTCACCCGGGCAAACCCGGCAGCGCCGTCCTCCGTCTCTGCAAGCCGCAGGCTCTTTTCACAGGCGGAAAGGAACCCGGCTATCGCTTTGTTTAACCGCTTGTCCCGCACGGACAAAGCCCCCGCTTTCCGCAGGGATTCCATTGCCTTCTGTCTGCCCTGCGCCTGTTTCCCGACAAGCGCCGAAAGCACCTGCGCCGTCTCTCCCGCCTCCGCCTTTGCCTTCAAAGCCCTGAGGGGATTCATCAGTTCGCTCAGGATCTGGGACTCCAACATATTTTCACGGATATCCTGCTGTATCGTGTCGATCAGCATACCCATCAGGGACAGCCTCTCATCGAAGTCCGCCTTTCTCGCCTTATCCTTCACCTGTTCACTGACTATGCCAGTCAAGATTTCCTCCGCCTTATAGTCGTTCTGATACTTCCGATACAAATCATAATATGCCGTAAACTCCCTGACCACCCGCTCATGCCGCAGATACTGCCCCACAAAGGACTCCTCCACCGTGATCTGCTCCTCCTCGTAGAGCTTTAACATCTCGGACAGATCCTCCCAGCCTCTGGCCGTAATGTAGCTTCTGCCCTTCACCGTAGTCTCCACCTGATAGAAATCCTCTTTTTTCATGTCCAGATAGTTCAGGATCGCCGTGTGCACGCCCCGCTCTCTCGCATATTCCCGCCAGACCGCGTAGTCCGCCTCCACCTTCAGAATTTTCAGCCGGTCCAGCGTCACGATATCAAACTCCCGCACCGATTTATTGTACTCCGGCGGGTTGCCCGCCGTCACGATCACCCAGCCTTCCGGCACCTGATGCCTGCCGAAAACCTTGTACTGCAAAAACTGCAGCATGGAAGGCGCCAGCGTCTCGGACACACAGTTGATCTCGTCCAGAAACAAAATGCCCTCACGGATGCCGCTCTCCGCCATCACGTCATAGACCGAGGCAATGATCTCACTCATGGTATACTCCGACACGTCGTAAGCCTTTCCCTCATACTCCTTGTGCACGATAAAGGGAAGCCCCAGCGCCGACTGTCTCGTGTGGTGGGTCATGGAGTAGGACACCAGCGCGATCCCCAGCTCCTGCGCGATCTGCTCCATGATCGCCGTCTTGCCGATGCCTGGTGCCCCCAGCAGAAAAATCGGGCGCTGCCTGACAACGGGAATCCGGTACTCTCCCTCCTCGTCCTTTTTCAGATAAATCCTGACGGAATCCTTGATGTAATTCTTTGCATCCTTAATATTCATATCGTTGTACGCTCCTATCGCTCCATTTATGTGGATTCTCCAATCCAAAGGCAAACCTAAGAGTGTCTTTAGAAGTTCTTTTCACTCTGAATCTCCTCTTCCTCGAGGACAAGCCGGATCGCCCACGGCGGCACCTTCGGCGCGTTCTCATCGTCATGGAGAAAGACAAACGCCACGTCGTAGTCCGGCATCTGTTCCGGGTAAATCCCATACCCGTCGGTAAAGTAGATCATCCCTTTCAGCCGCGCAAGCTCTCCCTCCTCCCGTAGCTTTTCCACGTAGGCAAACACCGGGCGAAAATCGGTGGAACCGAAACCCGTCAGTTTTCCCTGCTCCATAAACCGGTCGAACTCTTCCCGCTCCGTGATCTTCACATCCTGCTGTACCTCGCTGTCACACTGGATGATGTGCACATTGATTTTCGTAAAAAAGCTCTCCGCATCCTGCATGATATTGTAAGTCTTCTGCAAAAAAGCCTGTACGACCTCTCCCCTGCAGGAGGCGGAAGTGTCAATCGCGATCACGAAATCCCGGATTTTATTGCTGTCCTTATACTCCAAAGGCTCCACCAGGGGCATATTGCCGTAAGTGTCCAACCCGTAAGTGTAGTAAATATAGTCAAACTCGTCGTCGTTGACCTGTATGGACTCGCCCATAACCATAAATTTTTTCAGGAAACCCGCGTAGTCATAGCGCTCCCTTGTCGCCTCTTTCAGATTCTCCTCTATGCTCTCCGCACTGTTCTTGTCACGGCTGAAACTCTTTAAGTCCGCCTTGATGCGCTCGCTGACCTTGCGCCACTCGGTCTGTGACAGTTCCAGTTCCTCCCGCCTGTCCCAGTAAATATGCTCGTCGAAATGGCACAGCTTATGCCATTCCTCCACCGCCTTTTGTGACGGCTCCTCCACCCGGAAATGCCTGTAAATCTTCTCCGCAGTCAGTCCGCCCGCCTGCTTTCCTAAAATCTCCAGACGATTCTTCAGTGTATCGTCCGTCTGCAGACCGGTCAGATGCAGGTCTATGTCCAGAATCGTGTTTTCCACGGCGATATCGGTCGCCATATCCCAATAGAGCCTGTTCAGCTTATCCGTCCCGCTGGCATGGAAAAAGATACAGTGCAGGAGCGTGTGCAGATAGAGCCTTGCCGCGTAGTTCGGAGCCACTTTATACTGCCTCAGTAACCGCACCGGGTCATAATATAATGTGGCTCCGTCAAATAGATGGGTCCCCGTCTGCGGCCGGCATTCCAGTTTCAGTTTCGACAGCGCCACATCCAGAAACCGCATGTTGATCAGAAGACCGTCGTGGGCAAGGCGTAGAATCTCCTCCGCCAGGCTCTCTATTTTCAGTTGTCTGTCGGAAGTTTCCTGTGCGCCCATGACAGCTCCCCCTTTCCCCGTGCCTGTATACCGTTTTATATGCTCACAATTGTACTTTATGTAAACTTAACTTAATCATATACAACACAAGAAGGTGCGCCGGATAAAAACTATAGAAAAACCACTTGGAAAAATTCCTGCCCTTCTGTGCCCGCTCCCCATTATAAAATACCAGAACCACAACCGCCGCAACAAGGATGCCCACCCCGGAAAGCGCCGCGTGAACCACGGTATACGCTGTCCATTCTCCCTGCTGTCCGAACATATAATTCTGCGTGTTCAACACCGCGAAAAGCAGATAAACCACGCCAAAGCTCACCGCCTGCTTTCTTCGGTCTCCCGCATTCCTGCAAAGCAGAAACGTCAGCAGCGGCGCCACAATCGGCCAGTCACCGTTCACCGTTGCCAATATCAGAAACAATACGCATCCCCCCTGCAGGACAGGGTTGTTCACACGCTCCATCACCACAAGAATCAGAAAACAGCAAAAAAGCGTATAAATCATGTTAAGACCGCGCTGCCCGAAGGCGAGCTCAAAGGGTACCTGGGATATAACTGCAAATAAAAGCAGTCTCAGCCCATACCCGATCCTGGAGCGCGTATAGGTATAACCCTCCACCATAAAAAAACACATCACCGGAGCCGTAAAGAACCCGATATCCTCCAAAATCTCATAAAGCGGCGTACCTCCTGTAAGGAACATGTGCCCGATGTGGTTGAGCAGCATGGTAAGCATGGCAATATATTTGATGACGTCACGATTCAGAATCTGCAGCCCACTTTCTGCGTCCTTCTGCGTCTGTTTCCCCATCATCTCATTCCCCAACTCTTACTTTCCTCCCCGTCTGCCGTTTCCGCCGCCCAGTCTGACCGCCGCCCTGAAATGCAGCGTCGCTGCACTCGTTACGCCGAGATAGGCGATCCACAGTCTCTGCAGTCGCCCATCTTTTGTCCCTTCCTATCTGTTTTTAACCGTTTATCCTGCGGCGCTTCTCCCATCACTTTTCTCGCGCGCCATACACTTGCGTCTGCTTCATCTCCATTTTTTGCGCTTATGCACTGATCCTGCACAACAATATCGCCGTTCCACGTTTCCTGTCACTGCACAAACGGATTGTACTCCTTCTCGTGACCGATCGTCGTGGATTCCCCATGCCCGGGATAAACCTTTGTCTCATCCGGCAATAAGAACAGCTTGTCTTTGACCGATCTGGTCAGTGCGCTCATACTTCCCGTCGCCAGGTCTGTCCTGCCCACCGACTCCTGAAAAAGCGTATCACCCGCAACGAGGATGCCCGCCTCCTCAAAATAATAACAGCAGCTCCCCACCGTATGTCCCGGCGTGGCAATCAGCCTGCAGGTCATATCCGCGATCGTGATCTCCTCATTCTCTTTCAGATATCTGTCCGGGATCACCGTGTAAGGGCGTCCCACCTGATCGGAAACGTTCGTCACCGCGTCCTCACAGAGCGGCTTTTCCGCCTCGTAAGCATAAACCGGCGCGCCCGAGAGTTCGCGCAGCCTGTTGCAGCCCCAGATATGGTCAAAATGGGCGTGTGTCAGAAGAATCCCCTTTACCTGAAACCCCTTCTCCTGCAAGGTCTCATAAATATAATCGCCCTTGTCCGCCGGGTCAAAGAAAATCACGTCCTTCGTCCCCTCTTTGTATACAAAATAACAGTTTGTCTGGCAGATACCCAACATCAGCCTGCCGATTTTTAAATCACTCATCCTTCATCTTCCTCATCCTGTTGTTCTCTCAATATCTATAATGCTCTCTATGGTTCTGATCTTATCAATGATCCGCTGCAGTTCTTCCTTGCTGCCAACCTCAAAGCTGACCATAATAGTCGCCGTCCCCTGCTTGCTCACCCTCGTATTTAACGCCTGAATATCAATCTCTTTCTCCGTCAGCGCGCGGGACACATCCGCCAGCAGCCCGTTTCTGTTATTGGCGAAAATACTGATTTCCACCAGATATTTCTCTCCGGCTGCCGCTCCTTCCGGCTGCTGCCACTCCGCGTCAATCAAGCGGTTTCTGTCAATCTCCGGCAGGTTTAACAGGTTCACACAGTCCGTCCGGTGAATGGAAATACCCCTTCCTCTCGTGACAAAACCCACGATCTCATCGCCAGGCACCGGGCTGCAGCACTTGGAGAAACGGACAGCCACATCATGAATCCCCTTCACCACGATGGCGCTGGTGCTCTTCCCCGGCTTCGCGCGGTTAATGCGGACGCTCTCCTCGATCTCCGCCATCACCTCGGCGTCGGTCATCTCACGCTTGTGGTCTTTCTCGTAAAGCTCCTGCATCCGGTTAATGATCTGCCCTTCCTTGAGGGCACCGTGCCCAACCGCCGCAAGCACCGATTCCCAGTTCTGGAAACCGTATTTTTTAATGACAGCTTCCTCGTACTGAGGTGTCAGAACATTCGAGGCATTGATCGCTTTCGCCTTACAGTACGCCTGGATCAGTTCCCGCCCCTTTACGATATTGTCCTCTTTCAGCTCGTTTTTAAACCACTGATTGATCTTATTTTTAGCCTGGGTGCTCTTTACCACATTCAGCCAATCACGGCTCGGACCCTTAGAGTTCTGGGAAGTCATGATCTCCACCCGGTCGCCATTTTTAATCTCGTAATCTATCGTCACAAGTTTGCCGTTGACTCTCGCGCCGATCATTTTATTCCCCACCGCGCTGTGTACGCTGTAGGCAAAATCAATGGGCGTAGAACCCGCCGGCAGACTTTTCACATCCCCTGTCGGGGTAAAGCAGAATACCGTGTCGGCAAAAAGGTTTAAATCATCCTTCAGAAGATTCATAAACTCTTTATTGTCCGTCATGTCCTGCTGCCACTCAAGAATCTGCCGCAGCCAGACAAGCTTCTCCTCCTCCTGGGCTTCCACCTTCTTCCCGTCGGATGCCTCCTTGTATTTCCAGTGCGCCGCGATACCATACTCCGCCGCCTTGTGCATCTCATAAGTGCGGATCTGGATTTCAAACGGCTGCCCGCTCTCCCCTATCAGCGTGGTGTGGAGAGACTGGTACATATTCGACTTCGGCATGGCGATATAGTCCTTGAAACGACCCGGTATCGGCTTATACATTTCATGGATCACGCCCAGCGCGGCATAACAGTCCTTCACCGTATCCACAATAATACGCACAGCAAACAGATCATAGATCTGGTCTATGGTCTTATTCTGGTTTTTCATCTTCTTATAAATGCTGAAAAAATGCTTGATGCGTCCGTCGATCTGCGCTTTGATGCCCGCATTTTTGATATGCACGCTGACCTCGTCCACAATAGCCTGAATATACCGCTCCCGCTCGCTCTTTCTGACGGCAATTTTATCCACCAGATCGTAATAAGCCGCGGGCTCCAAATATTTCAATGACAAATCGTCCAATTCCACCTTAATCTTAGAAATGCCCAGACGCTGGGCAATGGGAGAATAAATATCAAGCGTCTCCCTCGCGATCTCCTGCTGTTTCTCCGGCCGCATGTGCTGCAGCGTCCGCATGTTATGCAGACGGTCAGCCAGCTTTATCAGTATGACGCGGATATCCCTCGCCATGGCAAGGAACATTTTGCGCAGGTTCTCCGCCTGCCGCTCCAGCTTCTCCGCGTCTTTATCGTAATTTCCGTGCTCCCCGTGAAAATTCAGCTTATCTAACTTTGTGACGCCGTCCACAAGATGCGCCACCTCCACGCCGAACTGCTCTCCGATTTCCTCATCCGTCATAACGGTGTCTTCCACCACGTCGTGCAGAAGCCCCGCAACAATCGTCTCCTTATCCATCTCCAGATCCGCAAGAATAATTGCCACATACAGAGGATGGATGATATAGGGTTCCCCGGACTTCCTCGCCTGCCCCTCGTGTGCCTCCGACGCTACCTTGTACGCCTTTCTGATCAGGCTGATATCCGTTGAAGGGTGATATTTGCGCACACGGGTAATAAGCTCCTCATAAAGCTGCCCCGGAGTCTGAAATTCTTCTATGGATTCAATTCTGCCGTCGTCAAAGACCAGCTCAGTCTTTTCTTCTGTCGCCATACGTTCACCTAACCCTTATCGGATTACATAATATTACATATTAGCCATTTTACGCCATTCTGCTAGTATTTGCAAGAAAAATCAAAATAATTTAGCAGCGCATCCCATAATATTTGAGTTCTGCACTATAAAATGCGCCCTTTTTGGCGATTGCTCACAGAAATTCCACCCAAATTCGCCTTACAGGGGATGTCATTGCGCGCCCCAAAATGCTATACTTGCCATAGAAAAACAACTGGAGGTACATGAACATGGATCAGACAGCAACAGGCAAATTTATTATGAAAAAGCGCAAAGAACTGAACCTGACACAGGAACAGCTTGCGCAAAAATTAGGTGTCTCAAACAAAACCATCTCTAAATGGGAAACCGGAAAATGTATGCCCGATTATTCCATTGTTGAATCGTTATGCACAGAACTGAACACGACGCTGGCCGAGCTTATGAACGGGGAAGAAGATGATAAAAGCATACACACCTATGACAATGAGCAGATCATGGAGATGATGAAAGAAATGCAGGAGCTGAAAAATGCTAAAATCACGTTTACCGGCTATATTCTGATTATCGTTGGGATTGTTATGTTAACCCTATCCCAACTGTTTGGCGGGACAGAATTTCAGGATTTTCTCTCGGGCTTCATGCTGGGATTATCCATTTGCCAGATGTTGGTTGGTATTTTTGTTGTCAGCCGGCAGATGGCCGGTAAAACCAGAAACAAATAGGAAATACCATCTGCTCGCAAAAAAATGCGCCTTCTCGAGCAAGCTCGGAAAGCGCATTTTCTCCTCACATCCGCTGCGCCGCAGCTTATTACGTTATACTCGCAAAGCCGCGCTTACGCGCTTTCTGTCCATCTCCGACAGACCTTTGCTCGTTCACGGCGCGGGAAAAACAAATGTCGCTTCGCGCCGCTTGTTTTTCCCTCTGCGCCTTACATCATCCCCATGCCGCCGGCACCGCCTGCGGGCATTGCGGGTTCGGGCTCTTTGATGTTTGCCACTACGGACTCGGTGGTGAGCAGGGTGCTTGCCACGCTGGTCGCGTTCTGCAGTGCGCTTCTTGTCACCTTAGCGGGATCAAGAATGCCTGCCTTCACCATATCCACATACTCTTCGGTCAGCGCGTCGAAACCTACGCCTGCCTCGGACTCTCTCACCTTGTTGATGATAACGGAGCCTTCCAGACCCGCGTTCGCAACGATGTGGAACAGGGGCGCCTCAAGCGCTTTCAGGACGATCTGTGCGCCTGTCTTCTCGTCGCCTTCCAGCTTCTCCGCCATCTTCTCCACTTCCTTCGCCGCGTGCACATACGCGGAACCGCCGCCGGCAATAATGCCTTCCTCCACAGCCGCTCTGGTTGCCGCAAGCGCGTCCTCCAGACGAAGCTTCGCCTCCTTCATCTCGGTCTCTGTCGCCGCACCCACGCGGATCACAGCTACGCCGCCCGCCAGTTTCGCAAGACGCTCCTGCAGTTTCTCCTTATCGAAATCGGAAGTCGTCTCCTCGATCTGCTTCTTAATCTGGTTGATTCTCGCCTCAATCTCTTTCTTTTCACCCTCACCGTCCACGATAACGGTGTTCTCTTTCTGCACCTTAACGGACTTCGCACGACCGAGCTGGTCGAGGGTTGCGTCCTTAAGCTCCAGACCAAGTTCGGAGCTGATTACCTGACCGCCTGTCAGGATAGCGATATCCTCCAGCATAGCCTTTCTTCTGTCGCCGTAGCCGGGCGCTTTCACAGCAACCACATTGAAGGTGCCACGCAGTTTGTTCACAATCAGGGTTGTGAGCGCCTCACCCTCCACGTCCTCAGCGATGATGAGGAGCTTCGCGCCGGACTGTACGATCTGCTCTAAGAGGGGCAGGATCTCCTGAATGTTCGCGATCTTCTTATCTGTAATCAGAATGTAGGGATTCTCTAAAACCGCCTCCATCTTATCCATATCGGTTGCCATATACGCGGAAATGTAGCCTCTGTCAAACTGCATACCTTCCACCAGATCCAATTCTGTGAGCATGGTCTTGCTCTCCTCGATGGTGATTACGCCGTCGCCGGAAACCTTCTCCATCGCATCTGCAACAAGCTGGCCAACCTCGTCGTCGCCGGAAGAAACAGCCGCCACTCTCGCGATATGCTCCTTGCCGTTAACCTTGGAGCTCATTTTCGCGATCGCTTCCACAGCCGTCTCGGTAGCCTTCTTCATACCTTTTCTTAAGATAATCGGGTTCGCGCCCGCCGCCAGATTCTTGATACCCGCATTCACCATAGCCTGTGCCAGCACAGTCGCTGTGGTGGTGCCGTCGCCTGCCACGTCGTTTGTCTTGGTTGCCACTTCCTTGACAAGCTGTGCGCCCATATTTTCAAACGCATCCGCAAGCTCGATCTCCTTCGCGATGGTCACACCATCGTTTGTGATGAGGGGCGCGCCGTAGGACTTATCCAGAACTACGTTTCTGCCCTTCGGTCCAAGCGTCACCCTAACGGTGTCCGCCAGCTGATTTACGCCAGATTCCAAAGCCGCCCTGGCTTCCGCGCCATACTTAATTTCCTTAGCCATAATTTTATGTCCTCCTGCTTTTCGATTTTGATTACTTCAATTTATTCCATGCGGAGAATGCTGCTTTTCAGGCATTCTCCTGAGTGAGATTTAGTACTTCTTGGCGTTCCGTCCTATGGCAGAACGTCTTTAGAAGTACTTCTCACTCTATGACCGCCAGAATATCATTCTGTCTCACGATGATATATTCCTCATCCTCGCCGAGCTTCACTTCTGTGCCTGAGTATTTGGAATAAATAACCTGATCGCCGACCTTCACTTCCATCTTCACTTCCTTGCCGTCCACAACGCCGCCGGGACCTACCGCGATCACCTCTGCCTGCTGGGGCTTCTCTTTGCTCTGTCCGGGCAAAACGATGCCGGACTTCGTGGTCTCCTCCGCTTCCAGCTGCTTTAATACTACTCTGTCGCCAAGTGGTGTTAACTTCATAATAACTGCCTCCTTTTTATTGTGTGATACCTTTTGTGCTTATCCTTTGCTTTGTTAGCACTCACCTCTTATGAGTGCTAACTCTGGAACATATATTATCTTCATATGCGGGCGTTTGCAAATGGTTCTACATCCGCATATGAAGACATATCTTTCATTTTCTCTTCTTTTCTTTAATTATCTCCCATTATCTTGTTTTTATCCAGAAAAAGGGATTTAATATTTATTTTAGAATTTTCCCGTTTACTTTCTTTTTTCCAGCCGCTCCCTGTATCCGGGCGCATTCTTGATCTCGAATTTGTTGTTGAACATCTCGTACTCCGCGTCGTCAAGCTTATCCTCTATCATTTCCTCCACATTCGTCCTGTAGACGACGCCGCAGGCAACAGAGGGCGCAAGAATCCCGTCCTCATAGGAAAGGCATGCCTGCTGCACTCTCTGGCAGTAGTCTTCCGCCTCACCGTCCTCCGCCATGGGAATCAGCACGATAAAGACATCCCCGTCCACACGGCCGATAACGTAATCCGGTTTCTTCTCCTGTTTCAATATGTCGGCAATGGTCTTGATCAGCCGGTCGCTCTCCTCGTCACCGAAATGATCGTTCGTGTACTTCCAGTCGTTTATGTTTACATTGATCACAGCCACAGGCACCACTTCCGCCCTGTCTATCGCCCTCATACGCTCCTCAAAATAGAGCTTATGGTACACTCCGGTAAGCGCGTCCTCGTTCTCTCCCCTTGCCGTCTGCACATGCTGTACGCCCAGCTTCTGTTCCAGCTCGTCCGCATAGATCGCCGTCTCCGTATGCAGATAAGTCTCCTCCCCCCAGTGGGAAAGCATTGCCGCGAAGCCGTCCAGCATTCTCTCCACAGCCTGCCGTTTTCCCTCCGGCACCTTGCCTGTCTCGGCATACAGATGCGCAATCGTCCTGCCGCATACCCTGACCTTGCGTCCCGGCTCCCCGACCACGTCCGGCGTAAAGCCCGCGAAACCTCCCACCGATATAATCTTCTCGCCGTGTCTCTCTGTCATCAGAAGAGCGGCGCCTGTCACCGCGCTGAGCGCCTTGCAGTATTCCGTCAGCGTATCCAGCGCGTAAAGATGATCCATGGAATAGCTTCTGATATTTTCTTTGATTCTCTGCTCAAAAGGAATTGCTTTGTAGTCCATATGCCGTCTGTTCTCCCGTTTTATTTATTTTGGTTCTGCTTCTTTAACAAAGTAAAAAAGTCCTCTGCTGCCATGGGCTTCGCGTAATAATAGCCCTGTACCTGATCGCATCCAATGTTCTGCAGAAGCTCCACCTGCTCCTTCGTCTCCACACCTTCCGCCAAAAGACCAAGCCCCAGCCTGTTCGCCATGGAAACCACCTGCTCCAGAATCAATCTGCCTTTTGCCGACACCATCATATTCTCCATAAACTTTTTGTCAAGCTTGATCACATCGAAAGGTGTCTCCAAAAGAATATTCAGGGAAGAATACCCGCTTCCGAAATCATCCATCAAAAGCGTAAACCCTTCCTCCTTCAGCTGGAACGCCTTGCTGCTCACCTGCTGGTCATCCACCGTCTCCGTGATCTCCAGCTCCAGAAGCTTTCTGGGAATCCCTGTCTTCGTAATCATATCATCCAGCATCATGATACATTCATTGTCCCTCAGGTGTGCCCTGGATACGTTCACGGAAATCGGACAGTCCCCAAGTCCCTCGTCCTGGCACCGCCTGATAAAGCGGCATGCCTCCTCCCATATATAGTAATCTACCTTTCTGATAAAGCCGTTCTCCTCAATGATGGGAATAAACTGATCCGGGTAAATCATGCCCCTCTCCGGATGTTTCCACCTCACCAGCGCCTCCGCGCCTATAATCTCGTTCTTCGAAATGCTGTACTTGGGCTGCAGATACATCAGATACTGCCGCTCCGTTATGGCAGCCTGCATGTTCTCCTCAATAAATTTTCTATTGTATAAGGAATCCTTAAACTGCTCCTCATAGAACACAATATTGCCCAGAATACTGTTCTTAGCCGTCTTTCTCGCCATGCCGGCGCGGTCTTCCATCTGCTCCGTAAAGCGGCGGATGAACTCCTCCGTTTTCTTATTGCCGTAAATCTCCTGCTCCGTATCCTGGGAATCGTAAAACCCGAACGCCAGTCCAAGCACCATAAGAAAAGCCGTGATACAGCCGCAGACACCTCCCTGCCGCATACCGCCGCAAAAGCAGGTGCTGATCTTAAAAGCCGTCTTTAAATCCAGCCCGAAGTCGGAAGCAAATGCGCCAAACAAAGCCTGCGAACAATGATATTTCTGATGTAACAGTTTTTCCGCCTTTTCTATATGCGTCATACATAACCCATCCCATCTCTGAGCGCTTCCCCTATAGACTTATTCTAACAAATAACAACGCGCTTGTGAAGTTGAAAATAGAGTTCTAGCGGCATATATTTTGTTTTCCAAATCAGGTTATTGGTAATTCCGACTGCGATAGACGCGCTCCTCCACCCCGTTCAGGGCATTGAGCTTCAGCGCCAACAAAAAGAAATAACCGGAGAGAAGATTCGCAAGATCCAAGAGTCCGTCCGGGACTCCGCCTCCGCGGTGCAGATATCTGTATAAAAGCCGCACCAGACACTTGGCTTTTACCCGCAGCAAATGAGCCGTGCAGGCACACTGACAGCCGCAGGGCAGCACAAACCCATGCACGCTGCTTGCCGCCTGCAGCCTGTTCACCGCGGCGGCAAGACGGGCGATCTCCTCCTCCGTCACCGTAAAGGTAGTGCGCAGGGTCGGATTCATATGGTAAATCAGTTCGCAGACCCACAAAAGTTCATCCGCCAGGGGCGGTTGCGTGATCTGGCTTCGCAGCAGTCCGGCGCCGCTTGCCAGTTCGTCCGTGAGCAGTTCAAAGTCGCAGCGCAGATCGTCGTCCGCATCGCACAAAAAAGGGTATGCCTCATAGGGGCTCCTGTATATCGCCATATTCTATCCTCCTCATGTCCACCTTCCGTACATCTCCCTCATATAACTTCGCACATCCATGCCGTAAAGCCGGTTGAGCAGCTTTTCATCCAGTTCCTCCACAGGACCGCAGCCAAGCTCCCTGCCCTCCTCCAGCAAAAGCGCCGTGTCCGCAAAGGCGAGCGCCAGACCGATATCGTGAAACACCCCCGCCACACACCGCTTCCCGTCCGCCGTCCAGTCCCGCAGGCTTTCCAGAAGTTCCGCCTGATACCGCAGGTCCAGATGGTTTGCCGGTTCGTCCAAAAGGATAACCCGGGGCTCCTGCGCAAAGGTTCTGGCGAGAAACACCCGCTGCATCTGCCCGCCAGAAAGCCTGGTCACCAGTTTTTCCCTCAGTTCCCACACGCCGGTGCGCCGCATGGCGTCTTCCACAGCTTCACGGTCCGCCGCCGTCTCCGACGGGAACAGAGAATTGCTCCGATGCGCATACCGCCCCAGCATCACTGCCTCATAGACCGTATAGTCGAAAGCCGCCCGGGAAAACTGGCTCATCAGCGCAATCTTTTTCGCCCTCTGCTTCGGGGACAGCCCGCGCTGGGAAACCCCATCCGCCTCCACACTGCCCTGCCATGGAATCACTCCCGCAAGCGCGCGCAGAAGCGTCGTTTTGCCGCAGCCGTTCGGACCGAGAATACACAGCCTCTCACCCGCTTTCACATGAAAAGACAGGTCGTGTATCACCTCTGTTTTCCCGTAGCCGCAGGATAGATTTTCTACCGCAAGCATCGCTGTTTTATCCATGCCATACTCCATTTTGTTCAGTCATACCTCCCACCTGTCGTACAGACCGTCTCTCAACCGTCCTTGCGCCCCGCAAAAAAGAGATAGAGAAAAAAAGGTGCACCAAGCAGCGCCGTGATGGAGCCGATCGGTATCTCATGGGGCGGCGTGAAGGTTCTCGCCGCCAGATCACACAGCACGAGAAAGGTTCCCCCGAGCAGGGCGCATGCCGGGATCGTACGCCTGTGCGCCGCGCCGAAAAACCGCCTCGCAATATGGGGCACGATCAGATCCACAAAGCCGATGATCCCCACAAATGCCACCGCCGTTCCCGTCAGCACTGCCACTGCCGCCATCAGCTGTCCCCTGACCCTGCGCAGATCCACGCCCATCGCCGACGCCTGTTCTTCCCCGAAAGTCATCACGTCAAGCTCCCCCGCATAGCGCAGAAAATAGAGACAGGCAAGGACAGTGACCGGAAAAAGCGCCCACACCGCACTCCACTCCCGCATGGAAAAACTGCCAAGCTGCCAGAGCTGAATGCGCTGCGCATGTGCGGGAGAGCCCGTTGCAAGCAGCGACATGACCGCATTGCAGAACAGGGAGACTACCATTCCAATCAGAATCACGGTCACGTTGGACATTCTCCGATCCAGCTTTGCCGCAAGAAGCAGCACAAAAAACACCGTGCCGAGCGCAAAACACAAACTTACCGCAGGCAGCAGAAACGTGCCAAGCCCCGCCGAGGCAAGCCCAAGCACAATGACGAGAGCCGCACCCAGTCCCGCCCCGGAAGACACCCCCAGCCCAAAAGGCGAAGCCAGCGGATTTTGTAAAAGCGACTGCATTACCGCACCGCAGACAGCGAGGGCTGCCCCCGTCAGAAAAGCGAGCAGCACCCGCGGCAGACGCATGTCGAGTACCATGACACTGAAATTTGCGGGAATATGTTCCGGCAGGGACCGTCCAAAAAGACGCTCTGCCAGAATGGCAAGGATATCTGCGGACGGCACATACACGCTCCCAATCCCCACTCCGAAAAGCAGGGTCAGGAGCGCCGCCAGCAGGAGAATCCCCATCTTTGTCCCAGTCTCCATTCCTATTCTCAATCTCATTACAGTCTTCTTCCTCATTCCGTTCCGAAGCGCTCCGGATAAAGTGCCCGCGCCATCTGTTCCACCGCAATCACAATGTTATGGTCCGGCAGGGACGACGCCATATTGTCAATATAATAAACTTCCTTATCCTGCACAGCAGACACACCTGCCCAGCCCTCTCTTCCGAGAATTTCCCCCACAGGATCATCCGTGTAATTCACATTCGTAAAGATCGCATCCGGGTTTGCGGCTGCTACAGTTTCTCCCTCCACGGAAATCCAGCCGTTCTGGTCAGCCAGCACATTCCTGCCCCCTGCCAGTTCAATCAGTTCATGCAGATAGGTGCCGCTCCCGCTGCTGTACAGATAGGGTGCGGGAGAAATCTCAAAATAGACACTCTTTCTCTCCTCCTCCGGAATATCGGAAACAATACCCGAAAGTTCCGCAAGTTTCTCGTCCATCTCGGCCACCACGCGTTCCCCTTCTTCCGGCACACAAAAAGCCGCCGCCAGAAACCGTATGTCGCTTCTCACATCTTCCACACTCTCACTGGTAGGCACACAGATCACGCACACACCCGCGTCGAGTAACGGCTGATAGGGCGCTTCCTGATCGTAGAGGGAAAGGTTTGACACCAGAAGCATATCCGGCGCAAGGGCAGTCAGCTGCTCCACATCGGGATTCACCGTGTCAAAGGTGGGAACATCCTCCGGCAGCCCTTCAAGACCTGCACTCTGTAAGTCATATCCAACGATCTTATCCTCCAGTCCCAGAGCCACCAGCGTTTCACAGATCGAGGGCGCCAGCGTCACCACGGAATCCACCTGATCGGGGATGGCGATGGACGCGCCGCTAGGGTCAGTTGTGGGGAGCGCCGCGGATAATTCCGTTTCCACTGGCTGCGCATCGGGCGCCTGCTCTTCGGTTTCAGCTTCCGCTTCCACTGGCTGCGTGTTCTGCGTCTCCGATGCAGTCTCCGGCTGCGCGGTCGCAGATTCCCCGCCGCATGCCGTCAGCACAAGCAGCAGCATGCCCAGCAAAAGTGCCGTAATGCGTGTTTTTACCATACTTTGTGTCACCATTTCTCTTTTCATGTTCCTCTCCTCATCTTCCTCCTTGGTCATACTTCCGGAACGCCGCTTACAGTCCCCGTAAGCCCTCTGACTCTGCTTATACAGTCAAGCAGGGTTTTCCTGCTCACCGCGCCACCCGTATGTTGCGTCAGCAGCAATATCCCAGCGCAGAAATGTACATAAACAGAGAGGCGTCCTACGCCGAAGCACAGAACGCCAAAGACCCTGCCGCAGACGCGACAAGGCCGAATATCACGCAGTTCCGGTTTCGGCAGAATGCCGTCAGGCTGCCACGTATCTGGCTTATCCTTCCATAAGGCTTCACAGTGACCGACTCGCAGGGCTTTTCACCCTATTCCATGTGCCGCAAAAGCGGCTGCAGCTGACGCCGTATTCAATTATGGTGACAGTCTAGCACAGTTCTTTCCCTTTGTCAAAATCATGGCGGACACCCCGGCAATTTGTTATAATGTAATGGACGCAGGAGAAAACAAGCGACTGCACAAAAACAGAAAACCGGGAGGACCGCCCCGGTGGTTTTCCCCCGCCAAATTTGGCATCTTCATCCACTGGGGGCTGTACAGCGTTCCAGCCTACAGAAACGAATGCCCCTGTTTTTCAAAGGCGGTTTTCAGTTCTCCCAAAATATCTCTTTTCGGTCCCATGCCGGCGGCATGGAAGAGGGAAAGGTCGCTTTGATACATCTGGAATGGTTTTGATGTGGTGTTCGCACTCCGGGCTTCCCTGTATGTCGAACAGAAGATTGCGCACCCGATAGTTATCGGACTCCAGCAGCTCCATATAATAGTTCTGCATCAGAAGTCTGACCACCGCCACCTCCCATGCCTTTTATCATACCATGTAATCCGCTGGCATGCCACCGTAACAAAAAACTCACTCCGGTCTGCAGATACAGAGTCGAAGTGAGTTCCATTTGCCCTTTATGCTTTTACAATTCCGGGAAACATCGTATCTTAAGCGTTGACGATCTGCCCAAAGTCAGGTTTCAGGGACGCGCCGCCGATCAGTCCGCCGTCGATATCGGGCTTTGCAAGAAGCTCAGCCGCGTTGCCAGCGTTCATGGATCCGCCGTACTGGATGCGCACCGCCTCAGCGGTAGCTTCGTCGTACATTTCAGCGATGCAGTCGCGGATGCCCTTGCATACTTCCTGTGCCTGATCGGAAGTAGCGGTCTTGCCGGTCCCGATCGCCCAGATCGGCTCATATGCGATAACCATACCCTTCACCTGATCAGCGGTAACGCCTGCAAGGTCGGACTTGATCTGCAGTCTGATCCAGTCCATAGTCACGTTCATCTCTCTCTGCTCCAGGGACTCGCCGCAGCAGAGGATCGGTGTAAGACCTGCCTCCAGCGCCTTTAACACCTTCTTGTTCAGGAAAGCGTCGTCCTCCTTGAAATACTCTCTTCTCTCGGAGTGACCGATGATCACATACTCCACGCCCGCGTCTTTCAGCATGGGCGCAGAAATCTCGCCCGTGTACGCGCCCTTGTCCTCGATGTAGAAGTTCTCGGCGCCCACATGCACGTTTGTGCCTTTGACAGCCTCAGCCACAGGCACGATGTCAATCGCGGGCACGCAGTAAACCACGTCAACCGCATCGTTCACTACCAGATCCTTTAATGTCTCACAAAGCTTAACAGCCTCACTGGGAGTCATGTTCATCTTCCAGTTCCCGGCGATAATTCTTCTTCTAGCCATTGTATTGTCTCCTTATTTGATAATTTATATTCAATCCGCAGAGTCTCGAAATTGCTTCGCAATTCCTCGGGTGCGTTGCACCCTCAAACGATCATATCCGAGAGAAAACCCGTGCAAGCACGTTCTCTCTCAGCTATGATCATTCTCGCTCTGCTCATCGCAACTTTACTTGTCGTCCGCTGCCACTACACCCGGCAATTCCTTGCCCTCTAAGAACTCAAGGGAAGCGCCGCCGCCTGTGGAGATGTGGGACATCTTGTCTGCGAAACCGAGCTGGTTGCATGCCGCCGCGGAATCGCCGCCGCCGATGATGGTGGTAGCATCCGTCTCAGCCAGAGCCTTCGCAACAGCGATGGTGCCCTTTGCCAGAGTGGGGTTCTCAAACACGCCCATAGGTCCGTTCCATACAACGGTCTTCGCACTCTTCACCGCGTTCGCAAAAAGCTCCTGCGTCTTGGGACCGATGTCGAGACCTTCCTTGTCAGCCGGGATCTTGTCGGCGTCCACATACTCTACATCAACAGGACCGTCGATAGGATTCGGGAAAGCCGCTGCCACGCCGGTGTCAACAGGAAGCAGAAGCTGCTTGCCGAGCTTCTCCGCCTTCTCCATCATCTCTTTACAGTAGTCAAGCTTCTCCTCGTCAACAAGAGAATTGCCGATCTCATAGCCCTTCGCCTTCAGGAAAGTAAAAGCCATACCGCCGCCGATGATCAGGGTATCGCACTTCTCAAGCAGGTTGTTGATTACGTTTAATTTGTCCGCAACCTTCGCGCCGCCAAGGATCGCCACGAAAGGCCTTACGGGATTCTCTACCGCGTTGCCGAGGAAGTCGATCTCCTTCTGCATCAGATAACCGACAGCGTTCTCGCCGCCCTTCTCTGTGATATACTTGGTGACAACCGCAACGGAAGCGTGCGCCCTGTGAGCGGAACCGAAAGCGTCGCACACATAAACGTCAGCCAGATCGGCAAGCTCTTTCGCGAAAGCCTCTCCTGCCTCCTTCGGCTTGGTCTCCTCTTTGCCACGGAAGCGGGTGTTCTGTAAGAGAACCACGTCACCCTCGTTCATAGCAGCAACAGCAGCCGTAGCAGCCTCGCCAGTCACATTGTCGTCCTTTACGAAATTGACGGGCTTGCCGAGCTTCTCGGAAAGTCTCTCAGCTACAGGCGCAAGAGATTCGCCCTCGTTGGGGCCATTTTTCACCTTGCCGAGGTGGGAGCAAAGGATTACCTTGCCGCCATCCTCAACGAGTTTTTTGATGGTAGGAAGTGCTGCCACGATACGGGTCTCGTCCGTGATCTTTCCTTCCTTCAAAGGCACGTTAAAGTCGCATCTCACCAGAACGCGTTTGCCCTTCACGTTGATATCATCTACTGATTTCTTGTTTAAAGACATTTGTGTATCCTCCTTTTGATAGTTTAATCCACATACGCCTCGCGCACATGTAAAAAGAGACCCGGCCCAGCGGCCGAGCCTCTTTCATTTACTGATTATAGTTCACTGAGCGTTTACGCTTTTAGTTAAGCTCAGAGAAGTATTTGATGGTACGAACCATCTGAGAGGTGTAGCTGTTCTCGTTGTCATACCAGGAAACAACCTGAACCAGATTGTCCTCGCCTACCATGGTCTGGGTAGCGTCGAAGATGGAACCGTAGGTGCTGCCTACGATATCGGAAGAAACGATCTCATCCTCGTTGTAGCCAAAGGACTCGGTAGCTGCTGCCTTCATAGCCGCGTTGATCTCTTCCTTGGTAACGGACTTCTCTACGGTTGCAACCAGAATGGTGGTGGAACCTGTAGGGGTAGGAACACGCTGTGCGGAACCGATCAGCTTGCCGTTCAGCTCGGGGATAACAAGACCGATAGCCTTAGCTGCACCTGTGCTGTTGGGAACGATGTTCACTGCACCTGCGCGGGATCTTCTCAGGTCACCCTTTCTCTGAGGACCGTCAAGGATCATCTGGTCGCCTGTGTAAGCGTGGATGGTGCTCATGATACCGGACTTGATGGTAGCCAGGTCATTCAGTGCCTTAGCCATGGGAGCCAGGCAGTTCGTCGTGCAGGATGCCGCGGAAATGATGGTATCGTCAGCCTTCAGTGTCTCGTGGTTTACATTGTATACGATGGTAGGAAGATCGTTTCCTGCGGGAGCAGAGATAACAACCTTTCTTGCGCCTGCATTGATGTGGGCCTGAGCCTTCTCTTTGCTGGTGTAGAAGCCGGAGCACTCTAACACAACGTCAACCTTGAGCTCACCCCAAGGGCAGTTGTTTGCGTCGGGCTCTTTGTAGATCTTTAATGTCTTACCATCAACCGTGATGGAATCCTCACCTGCGGATACGGTATCAGCCAGAGCGTATTTACCCTGGGAAGAATCGTACTTTAACAGGTGTGCAAGCATCTTCGGGCTGGTCAGATCGTTGATCGCTACAACCTCATAACCCTCTGCTCCGAACATCTGTCTGAATGCCAGACGGCCGATACGGCCAAAACCATTAATTGCTACTCTTACTGCCATTTTTCGTTCCTCCTGAATCTTGATTTTTTGTTACTTTGCTATATAATTTCGCCAATCAAATTGGATAAGATTGACAAAATTTTGTCAACGACTTTATTTTACCCAATTTGTCCCAAAAATTCAAGACATAAATCAAAAATATTTGGGAAATAATCTCAAAAAATTTAATAACAATCCCGCAAATCATAAAATTCCACCGACGGCTCGTCTCCGAAGTCGGTGATGTTTCCGTAAAACTTTACGGTAAAGCCGCTGCCATCCTCGTTGACGGTCAGGTCCGCGCCCCGGTCCCGCAGGAAATAATACGCGTTTCCTACGGTTATCATGCGGGTATAAGTCGGCAGACTGACTCCGCCGCCGCTGTAAAACCCTTCCAGCCAGTCATAGGTCGGAATAAAGAACCTGCAGAGCAGTTCTCCCGAGTCCGGGTCCCGCTCCTCGTGCCACTCCCCGTCTTCATTCTCCCATTCCACGCTCCGCTCTTCGTATGCCGCTCCCCACTCCCTGTACTGCCCTGTTGTTATGTTCCATGCCTCAAACTGGAACATATAGCACATGTACGCGTCCTTCAGCGCTTTGGAAAGTTCTTCCGCCTCCACGGCATGCAGATCGTATACCTGCCTTTCGGCAAAAGAAAAATCCGGCACGCCGCCGTCTAAAAGCACTTGCGGAAACAGCACCGACTCCGTACAGACAGCCACTTCCTCTATAATCTGCAGTTCCTCCTGCTCCCTGAACATCTTTTCCGCACTCTCACAGAAAGCGTCTATCCCTCCGATTTCCGGATAAAGGAGCGTCGCGTACTCTACGATTTCCGGATTGGCGTAAGTGCCTTCCGTGTAAGTCACCAGACAGCCTTCCAGACCGTACTGTGCGGCATAATACTCAAAAAGCAGCTGACCGTAATCCTCTTTCACCAGATAAACCCTTTTCCCCTCCACATATCCATACTCCACCTTCGCGGTAATAGGCAGTTCCGGGTGTGCCGAGGAGCGCATCGCATAGACGATGCTGCCGTCGTCCTCCTTGCCGGTCCGCTCCGGCTCGGAAAACGACGTTTCCGGATATCGCTGCGCCATATAGTCAATCAGGAACAGACGCCCGTTCTCCCGCTGCCTGTGGATCGTAACGGGAATCAGAATACAGACTGCCAGAAGAGCCGCCACCGCGATGCCTATGAAAACGCGGAGGATTCTGTCATTCCTTGCCCATCTGCGCTCGTACTGTATATTCTGCTGCTGTTTCGCATATGCCGGATACAGGCTTTTATAGAGCCGCTGCCGGTCTCCCTGGTACACATTTTCCTCGTCTCCCTGAAACCCGTAAGCCTCCCAGAAGAGCATTTTCACCTCATCTATGCCGTAAAAACATTTATCGTCAATCTCGTCCGCCAGTGTCTCCAATACCTGCGCATGATAACGGATGTTCTGAAATTCCTCCGAGGACAGATATGCTTTCCACCATTCCATTGCCTCCGGGTCGTGGTAGGGTCCCTGAAACTCTTTCCAGTGGTTCAAAAACGCGTCAACCTGCTGCCCGTGTTTCTCCTGACTCTCCTCAAAGAATGCCAGAAGGCTTTCCTGCCCGGGTTCGTCTGTGATTTCATCCGTGCGCGCCGTTTCGGATTCCCCGGCAGTTTCCCCGGCTCGCGCCGCTCCGTCTTCCTCTGCCGCTTCCCCGGTGCGCGCCGCTTCTGGTTCCCCTTTATTCTCCGACGGGTCGCCCCCTGCGGTTTCGGCATCATCTTCGCCCGCGTCTTCCCATGCCCCGTCCCTGTAAAACGACGTCACGCTGCCGCCGGAGTGCTCGACCTGTCTGACATAATCCGCAAACCCGAGCGCCGCCTGATACGCCTCGTGCAGCCGTTTAAACTCCTCCGGCGCATCCTCCGGGTGAATCACCTTTGTTTTCGCCGCATAGGCTTTTTTGATGGCTTTTTTGTCGGTTGTCGGCTCTATGCCGAGTATCTTCCAGATATTCATGCTTTGTCCTCCAACAGGTTTCTTGTATAGTATAACAGCGCCGCCACAACCGGAACCAGCACTCTCCCGTCATTGATCATGCTGGCTCCCCAAATGCTGATCAGCAGGATAAAAATAACCGCCGCTCCCCTGACCAGACGCTTTGTCCTCTCCTTCATCCGCCGTCTGATATGTTTCGGATGCAGATATATCCACAGTTTGTGCACTTCGCCCTGATATGCCGTCCCATCGTCTTCCTGAAATCCATACGCCTCCCACAGGAGACCCTTGATCTCATCCGTCATATAGTCTATATGGAAAAAATCATGCCGCAGACATCTCCATGCCCGCTCGCCCGCAAGCAGATGCACCACCTGCGGATGAAATCTTATATTCTGAAATTCCTCCGAGAAAAGATACCCCCTCCACCAGTCAAGCGTCCCCTGCCTTTCAGAGGATTTTCTATATGCATTCCAGTATCGGACAAACGCGTCCACATTTTTCTCCTGATTCTCACCCAAATAATCCATCTGCGCTCCTCTGTTCCTGCTATGTGTCCAAGTGGTCGAACAGCTCCTCCGCCATCCGCAGGCACTCGTTGAGCCGCCTGTCATCCCCGCTTGCGACCGCCTGTTGTATCTGCCCAAGCATGGCGGCAACCTCCTGCCGTCTCGCGCCGAGCGTCTGGGCATACAGCCGCTCCCCTCTCGCCATCACCATTTTCGCCCGGATGCCGCCGTGGGGCATCAGCTTATAGGTCCGCAGTTCCTTCAGGCGGCGCTCTATTTCCTCATCCGACAGCCGCAGGTTCTCGCTTGTCAGCACTTTTCTCTTCGCCCGCTCCACCCCGGGATTCGTGCAGTCCGTGACCTCCACCTCCAGAATGCCGTTGATATCGTATGTAAAACACACTTTCAGACGTGTCCGACCTTTTCTGACCGGCGCAATATCCATCTCGATGGCGCCCAGTTTCAGATTGTCGTTGCAGTAAAACGCCTCTCCCTGATAGATGCCCACGACGATTTTCGTCTGATTGTCACAGGCATTCGTATACCAGTCTGTCCTGGAGCAGGGAAGCACGCTGTTGCGCTCAATCACCGCTGACATAATGGGATTGTCGTCATCCACATAATTTACGACATTGACGCCCAGCGTAAAAGGACAGATATCCGTCAGTACCAGATCCCTGATATCCTGCTTCCGCTCTTTGATTCCCGCATAAATACCCACCCCCATGGCGACCACCTCGTCCGGGGAGGCAACCATGTTCGGTTTCCTTTTCAGCTGCGTCTGCAGATAGAGGGAAATCACCGGCATTTTGGAAGAGCCGCCCACCAGAACGATCTCGTCAATCTCCTCGATCGACCGGGCGCTGTCCCTGAGAGCCGTATTTATCACTTGACTAATTCGGTCAAACAAGTTCTGGCCAAGCCCTGCCAGCAGAAGATTGTTCAATGGCATCCGTTTACCTTCCGCCTCCCACACAAGCTCCGTCTCGTCCTGACAGGTCAGCTCCTTTTTGCACTTCTCGGAAAGCCGCAGAAGCGATGCTCTCTTCTGCTGATCCATGTTGTCGTAATCCATATGGTGATGTGCGCAGAAACTGCGCGCGATCACCTCGTCAAAATCGTCTCCGCCCAGACGGTTATCGCCGCTCACGGCGACAATCTCTATCACATTATCAAAATAGTCCACCACGGACACATCAAGCGTGCCGCCGCCAAAATCAAAGACGAGATAAGAGCCTTCCTCCTCCCCGCTGATCCTGCTTGTCGTCAGCGCAGCGGCGGAAGGTTCATTGACAAGCCTCTCCACATGAATGCCCGCCAGTCGCCCCGCTTCCCTGGTGGCATATCTCTGATTGTCGTTAAAGTAAGCCGGAACACTGATGACAGCCTCCGTGACTTCTTCCCCCAGATACCTCTCCGCGTCCTCTTTGAGCTGCCGCAGAACGAAAGAGGAAAGCTCCTGCGGCGTGAAGTTATTTCCGGCAAGCGTAAACACCTTGTTCGTCCCCATATAGCGCTTGAAGGAGGATGCCGATGCCTCCGGGTGGGAAATCAGCCGCTCCTTTGCCACAGCGCCCACGCATATTTCCCCGTTTTCACCCACGCTGACCACACTGGGCGTCAGATTTTCCCCTAAAGAATTGGGAATCAAAACCGCCCTGCCGTCCTGACAGACACATGCCAGGCTGTTGGTCGTTCCCAGATCAATGCCGATAACCGCCATGATACGCCTCCCCCGTCTTCTCTCAATTTCAGATGCAGTAAAGCACCCACATTCTTTATGATTATACACCCGGCAAAATCCATAAGTCAAAAGGAATACCGACACACATTTACACTGCAAAAACGTTTGTAATTTTTTCCCGCATCAACTATACTTGTAACATAGAAACAATAAAAGAGTTTTCCGTCTGCGCGGAAAGGAGTTTCCCATGCCAATCACAGCAGATTATCACTTACATTCCTCCTTTTCGGGGGATTCCGACGCACCCATGGAACAGATGATCCTCCGGGGGATCGGACTGGGGCTTACCGAAATGTGCTTTACGGAACACAACGACTTTGACTATCCGGTGACCGAACGCGACACTCCCGGGTTTTTTGAGGTGAACCCGGACGCCTATCTCTACGACTTTCTGAAACTCCGCGAGAAATACGCGGGTAAAATCGCGCTGTTTTTCGGCGTGGAACTGGGTCTGCAGCCCCATCTCTCCAAAAGGAATGCGGCTTTTATCAAAGAACATGACTACGACTTTGTCATCGGCTCCTCCCACCTCTGTCACGGAAAAGACCCCTATTATCCCGCTTTCTATGAGGGGCGCACACAGGAGGAGGCTTACCGGGAATATTTCGAATCCATTCTGGAGAATCTGAACGCTTACAGTAACTTTGACGTGTACGGGCACCTGGACTATGTGGTGCGCTACGGTCCCACGAAGGATCAGGGGTACTCCTACGAGATGTACCGGGAAATATTTGAACAGATTTTATCGAAGCTGATTGCCATGGAAAAGGGGATCGAGATCAATACCGCCGCCCTGGCAAGGGGTATGCGGGAACCCAATCCCTGCACCGGCATTCTGAAACGTTACCGTACGCTCGGCGGCGAGATGATCACCACGGGAAGCGACGCCCATGTTCCCGGGCAGATCGCCCATGCCTTTGACCGCGCCGCCGAAATTCTGAGGGACTGCGGTTTCCGCTATTATACGACCTTTGAAAAGAGAACGCCTTCTTTCCACAAATTATAAGCCGCAAGAATACCAGCAAAGGAATATGCCATGAAAACAAGGAAAAAACCGACCCGCAAAACCGTTATAAAAGCAGCGCTTATCGTCTACGCGCTGTTCAGCGTATATTTCACCACACGCTTTATCGACGGGCTGCTTTCCAGTGAGTATTCCGCCGTCTCACGGTATCTCACCCTGAATGACGCATGGGACATTGCCATCAATGACGACAGTTTTCAGAATGTCTCACTGGACACGTTCCGCTTCGCCCCGGTAAAGAAGGGCGATACCATCACCATGGAGAGAACTTTCCCGGCGGACACGGACTGTACCGAACATGCGCTTCTTCTGCAGATCAAGCAGGCTGCCGTCACGGTTTCCATAGACGGCGAACCGATTCACCAGTACGGTCAGGAACGGATCGAACGGAATAAAACGGTCGGCAGCGGCTATCTGCCTGTCGATCTTCCTGATGACTACGCGGCAAAAACACTGAAACTACAGTTTACCGTGGCGGAGGACAAAGCGTTCTCCAGCTTCGAGCCAATCCGCGTCTATGAGTGGAAGAACATTTACCGCATCATCCTCACCGAAAACAGAATCCCTCTGTTTCTCGGCTGCTTTCTGACTATTTTCGGGCTTGTCACCTGCTGCATCACATTCCTTGCCATGCTGTTTTCCCAGAAATTTACGCGTATTTTATGTATTTCCCTGTTCTCTGTCTGTATCGGGCTGTGGACGCTGTGCTACTACAATGTGTTACTGATTTTCACCATGCCGCTCTACACGATCAGCCTGTTGGAGTACCTTTCGCTGTATCTGGCGCCCATCCCGCTGATCATCTATATGCGCGAAGACGCGTTTGCCCTGAAACGCCCGGCTATATACACGATATACCGGGTGCTCTTCGCAGTACAGCTCCTTGCCACGTCCGTCTTTTTGGCGCTGCATACCATAGATCTGGTGCACTGTGCCGCCACGCTGAAATATATGCAGGTACTGATTTTATGCCACCTGATCTTTTCTGCTGTCGTGGAATTTATGAATCTGCGGATCAGCCGGCAGCTTATCCACAGGCTGTTTCTGATCGGTATGCTGGTTCTCTCGGGCAGCGTGTGCTACGATCTGGTTTTCTATTACTTTAACCGGTATCTCGGCATCGCCATCTCCTCCACAAAAGGCATCGCCTCCGTGGGGCTTGTCATCTTTATCGCCATGCTCCTGATCTCCTTCTATCTCGACATGACCCAGAAAATGATGCAGGAGAAAGAGCGGGATTTCCTGATCAAAAGCGCCTACACGGATGAGCTGACGCAGATCCACAACCGCCGTTACTGTATGGAATATATGACCCGCGTCAGGGAGATGGAAAATCCGGATTACACGGTTTTCTGTTTTGACCTGAACAATCTGAAAACCACCAACGATACTTACGGGCACGCGCAGGGCGATATCCTGATCAGGAGCGCCGCCGATGTGATTATCAACGCCTTTGAACCCCACGGCATCGTAGCGCGGATGGGCGGCGACGAATTTATCGCGATTGCAGAAACCAACAATCCCGAAGAAATCTCTGCTATGATAAGAGAGTTCCGGGACAATATCGCGCAAAAAAACGAGGAAATTCCGGATCTGCATCTGTCCATCGCCTTTGGCTATGCCTCCTGCAGTCCGAAAGAATATAACATAGAAAAAATATATCAGATCGCGGATGACCTCATGTATGAAAACAAGCAGAAGATGAAAAAATCAAGCGGCGGCGCACTCTCCAGGGAAAACGCTGTGCACACGCCCGCTTAAACGAGTTGGGTTTAGTTTACATAATAGTTCCACCGCCAAGCACATAGTCATCTTCGTAAAATACCACAGCCTGTCCCGGCGTGATCGCCCGGACGGGCTTTTTGAATGTGACGCGGATCCGGCCTTCGCCCGTTTTCTCAATCACGCACTTTTCCCCTGCGTGGGCGTAGCGTATCTTGGCAGTCACCTCTCTCGGCTCCTGCAGATCCGCCATCCCCATATAGTTTATGCGGTCGCAGTACAGCGTATCGCCGAATACATCCTCCGCCCCGCCGATCACCACCTCGTCCGTCTCGGGTCTGATTTCCAAAACAAACACAGGTCTGCCCATCGCCAGATTTAATCCCTTGCGCTGTCCAACCGTGTAGTGGGTGATGCCCAGATGCCGTCCCAGCACATCCCCGTCCTTCGTCACAAAATTGCCCGGCTTCGGCACACGCTCTCCCGCCGCCCTGTCGATAAAGGAGGCATAGTCATTGTCGGGGATGAAGCAGATTTCCTGACTGTCCGGCTTGTGCGCCACCATAAGTCCCGCTTCCGCAGCCATCTGCCGGATCTCCTCCTTCGTGTACGCCCCCACCGGCATGAGCGTATGGGCGAGCTGTTCCTGTGTGAGACTGTAGAGAGCGTACGTCTGATCCTTTTTCGCCGTCACCGCGTTTCGAATGGCATATCTGCCGTTTGCAAGCCGCACGATCCCCGCGTAGTGTCCCGTGGCGATATAGTCCGCCCCGATCTCCAGACTCCTGTGGAGCATGGCCTCCCACTTCACATAACGGTTGCAGGCGATGCATGGATTGGGCGTGCGCCCGGCCAGATACTCCGCCACGAAATAATCCATGACTTTTTCCCGAAACTCCCGTCTGAAATTCATCACATAATGAGGAATATCCAGCGTCTCTGCCACCCGTCTGGCATCCTCCACCGCGCTGAAACCGCAGCATCCGCCCTGCTCCGCCGCCGTCTCCTGCGTTTCCTCCTGCCAGATCTGCATCGTGACGCCCACCACGTCATAGCCCTGTCTTTTCAATAAAAGGGCTGCCACGGAGGAATCCACGCCTCCGGACATGCCCACCACTACCTTTTTCGCCATACTACCCCTCCTGATTCCGCTTCGCGGAATCTCAAATTCGTGCGGAGAATGCCGTATTTCAAGCATTCTCCTGAGTGAAACATAGAACTTCTAAGTCAGCTATGCTGACTTTGCGATGCAGCCATTGCTGCTGAGCTTTAGAAGTTCTTTTCACTCTATCCTTCACAAATCCTACTATATCAAATGATCGCTGTCAATCCGTCCGCTTCCCCGCATTCCGGCATCCCGCTTTCCTTCCGCCAATGATTACCCGTCCTAATCACATGTCTTTTTCCCGTTTCATACAGACAATATCCGGTCACAAAATTCTATTTTTCTTCATTCCGGCATAAACATAGACCATATCTCACACTTAGATGGTGCTCTATGACGTTAAAAAAATGGAATCACCCTTTGGTGGCCGGAACCGTTATTCTGACCGTAACCGGATTAGTCAGCCGTTTTATCGGCTTTTTTTACCGTATTTTCCTATCCAATGTGTTCGGCGCGGAGGGCATGGGCCTCTACCAGCTCATCTCCCCCGTGCTGGCCCTCTCTTTTTCGCTTACCGTGTCCGGCATACAGACCGCCATCTCCAAATATGTGGCGAGCGAAACGAGCACCCGCGATTATAAAAATTCTTTCCGTACACTCTGGGCAGGCTTTCTTGTGGCGATGGCGCTCTCCGCAGCCTGCGCGCTCGGCATCTATGTATATGCGGAACCGATCGCAGCGAATCTTCTTCTGGAGGAGCGGACTGCCCCGCTTCTTCGCATCATTGCGCTCTCCATTCCTATGGCCAGTGTACACTCCTGCATCAACGGCTATTTCTACGGCATCCGCAGGACTGCCATTCCCGCCTTTTCCCAGCTCGCGGAACAGGTTTTCCGGGTTGGCAGCGTATATCTGATCTATTTTGTCTGCCAGAAACATGGACTTACGCCTACCATCAGCTTCGCCGTAGTGGGCCTGGTAATTGGTGAAAGCGCCTCCATGATCGTCTCAGTGGTGGCAATTTTAGCCCGCGCGCACCAGGTATTTCCCGCCTGCGGACACACTGTTTCCCCGGGATTGTCCCGCTTCCCGGCACAGTCCACACATGCGCCCCGGCTTTTTGGACGCTATCAGGTGTCCCGGCCGCTTCCCTCCGTGCTTTCCATCTACCGGCGCATCACGGGGCAGCTCTTACAGCTCGCCGTCCCGCTTTCGGCCAACCGTCTGGTACTGAACCTTTTGCAGAGTGTGGAGGCAATCTACATACCGAACCGTCTGATGGCATACGGCTTAAGCAACGCGGACGCCCTGAGCGTCTACGGTGTGCTCACCGGCATGAGCCTGCCGTTAATTCTGTTCCCCTCCGCCATCACCAACTCCGTCTCCGTACTGCTCCTGCCCATCGTGTCCGAAGCGGACGCCGGCGGCAACAAAAACGCGGTGCGGCGCGCCATCTTTACCTCGATCCGCCTCTGCCTCCTGCTGGGCTTTTTCTTCACCGCCCTGTTTCTGGTATTCGGCAGACTTGCCGGACGCCTGCTCTTCCACTCGGAGCTGGCGGGCAGTTTTATCCTGACGCTCAGTTTCCTGTGCCCTTTCATGTACATTGCCAGTATGCTTAACAGTATCTTAAACGGGCTCGGCAAGACCATCCGCACCTTCCTGTTCAGTGTGGCAAGCCTGCTTCTGCGTCTGTTGTTCGTATTTTTTGCCATTCCGCGTTGCGGCATACAGGGATATCTCTGGGGAATGCTCGCCAGTCAGATACTGCAGACGCTTCTGTGTACCGTGTCAGCGCTCCGCTTTTCGCGCACTTTTACTTGCGATTCTTCACGCAATATACTATAATGTAGATGTTTTTGCGAGAGAAACGAAACTATGATAAAGGCGAAACGGTAATCACGTTTTTGCCGGGAGGTAACCATGTCATTTCAATATGTAGCTAAATTACCCACCCCCGACGAGATCCGCGAGCGTTTTCCCATGCCCGCCCATCTGGTGGAGGTAAAGAGAGAAAGAGATATCGAGATCCGGGACGTGATCACCGGAAAGAGCAAAAAATTTATCGTGATCATCGGTCCCTGCTCCGCCGACAACGAGGAGGCAGTCTGTGATTATGTAAACCGCTTGGCGAAAGTCAACGAAAAAGTAAAGGACAAGCTGATACTTGTCCCCCGTATTTATACGAATAAGCCGCGCACCACAGGTGAAGGCTACAAGGGAATCGTAAGCCAGCCCGACCCGGAGAAGAAACCCGATTTTACAAGCGGCCTGATCGCCATGCGCAAAATGCACATCCGCGCCATAGAGGAAACAGGACTGACCGCCGCCGACGAGATGCTCTACCCCGACAACTGGGGCTATGTGGAGGACATCCTATCCTATGTGGCAATCGGCGCGCGCTCCGTGGAGGACCAGCAGCACCGCATGACCGTCAGCGGCTTCGACGTAGCCGCCGGAATGAAAAATCCCACCAGCGGCACCCTCTCCGTGATGCTAAACTCCATCTACGCGGCACAGCATCCCCACGAGTTCACCTACAGGGGCTATGAAGTCAGCACAGGCGGCAACCCGCTGGCACACGCGGTACTCCGTGGTTCCACGAACAAACACGGCAGAAGCCTGCCGAATTATCACTACGAAGACCTAAACACCCTGTTTATGCTGTATCAGGATTACGATCTGGTCAACCCCGCATGTGTCATCGATGCGAACCACAATAACTCCGACAAGAAGTACGAGCAGCAGATCCGTATCGTCAAAGAGGTCATGCACAGCCGGAGATTAAACAAGGACATTCACAGCATGGTCAAAGGCGTGATGATTGAAAGCTATATCGAGGAAGGCTGCCAGAAAATCGGCGAAGGCATTTACGGCAAGTCCATCACCGACCCCTGTCTTGGCTGGGAAGCGTCGGAACGGCTGATTTATGATATTGCGGAATACGAATAAAGCAAATAACCGACTGCTGCGCCCCGTTTTGCGGGGCGTTTATTTTTACTTGACTTTGGTATGAAATCGTACTATAATCCCTTCAATAGTATGATTTCATACTATTTTGATGATCCCTCATACATACTGACGCCGGAAACATGGAGGACGAAGAAATGACCCCTGATTTTTCAAAAGAACTGCGACGATTCAATTATCTGCTGAGCGAAACGGAGTCCGCCTACCATGAAGCGGCATCCAGACTGGGGCTTCCCGAAAGCTCCATGATGGTTCTATACGCAGTCTGTCACGCCGGAACTTCCTGCCCTCTCCGGGACATATGCCGCAACGCCGGCGTCAGCAAACAGACCATCAATTCCGCGCTCCGCAGGCTGGAAGCGGAGGGTCTCATCTATCTGGAAAATACCGGCGGCAAAAACAAAACCGTATTTCTTACCAAGGAAGGACAAAAAGTGGCCGGACGGACCGCCGCCAAAGTCATTGCCATAGAGAATGAAATTTTTGCCTCGTGGACGAAAGAAGATGTGAAGCAGTATCTGTCGCTGACAGAACGGTATTTAGAAGATTTCCGGGAACGTTTGCGGTACTTGAAACAAGATTAGTTTACATAACACTATTGCTATATCAAAGGATGTGATTTTATGAAGAAAAGTATACAGTTATCAGACCACTTTACTTACAATAAGCTTCTGCGCTTTACCATGCCCTCCATCATTATGATGGTATTTACCTCCATCTACGGCGTGGTGGACGGGTTCTTTGTGTCCAACTTTGCGGGAAAGACCGCCTTTGCCTCCGTCAATCTGATTTTTCCCTTCATTATGATTCTCGGCGGCATGGGCTTTATGATCGGCACCGGCGGCACGGCTCTGGTCTCCCTTGTGCTCGGCACAGGCGACCGTGAAAAGGCTGACCGCTATTTTTCCATGATGGTTTACCTTACCCTGCTTCTCGGCATTGTCCTGTCTGTGGCCGGTTTTCTTTTTACACGCCCTATGGCTTCCTTTCTGGGCGCAACGCCGGAGATGATGGAGGACTGTGTCCTTTACGGACGCATTGTCTTCTGTTTTATCACCACATTCATGCTGCAGAATGTGTTCCAGAGCTTTCTGATTGCGGCGGAACGGCCGAAGCTTGGCCTTCTGGCAACCATAAGCGCGGGCGTGACCAATATGTTTCTCGACGCCCTCTTTGTGGGCGTATTCCGATGGAGTGTGGCGGGCGCTGCCCTTGCCACGGGCATCAGCCAGTGCGTGGGCGGCATGCTTCCCCTGCTCTATTTTATCCGCCCCAACACAAGCCTTCTGCGGCTCACTCCGGCAAAGCTGGAAATCAAGCCAATCCTGCAGGCGTGCGCCAACGGCTCGTCGGAACTGATGAGCAACATTTCCGCCTCCGTTGTCAGTATGATCTATAATTTTCAGCTTTTAAAGTATGTCGGTGAAAACGGTGTCTCCGCATACGGCGTGCTGATGTATGTGCAGTTTATCTTTATCGCTATCTACATCGGCTACTCCATCGGCGCATCGCCCATTGTCAGCTACCACTACGGCGCGGGAAACGACGGAGAACTGAAAAATATGTTCAAAAAGAGCGTGCTGCTGATGGCCGGAACAAGCATCGTGCTTACCGCCGCCGCCTTTCTGCTGGCCGCCCCGCTCTCCGGCATATTTGTGGGCTATGATGCGGAGTTGTTTGCGCTGACATGCCATGCGTTCCGGCTCTTTGCCTTCTCCTTCCTGCTGGCAGGCTTTAATATTTTCGCCTCGTCCTTTTTTACCGCCCTCAACAACGGCGCGGTTTCGGCAGCGATCTCCTTTATGCGGACACTGATTTTCCAGACTGCGTCCGTGCTGATCCTGCCGCTCTTCTTCGGTGTGGACGGCATCTGGTGGGCGATCACTGCCGCCGAGGTGTTCGCCTTCGCGCTCTCCGCCGCCTTCCTGTTTGCGAAACGCGGAAAGTACCATTATATATAACGCTTCCGGGTAAAACGGCTGCTCATTTTCGACACCCCTGCTTATGCGTGTGAACAGACGCAAAAAAGCACGGGGTGTTTTTGAAACAGTCCCATGCCTTCCATTGCTTGGCTTATATCACGCTGTCATTCCATTTTGTCCGCGCTACAGCCAAATCATGCCGCCCGCTGACTCCTGCCCGGTTAACCGCGCGGGTGCGCCTTCGCGTACACCTCTCTGATATGATTGTGGTTTAAGTTTGCGTAAATCTGTGTGGTGGAAATATCGGAATGTCCGAGCATCTCCTGCACGCTCCGAAGGTCCGCACCGTTCTCCACCAGATGCGCCGCAAAGGAATGACGCAGCGTGTGAGGCGTGATGTCGGCCTGAATATCCGCTTTCTTCGCATAATGCTTGATCAGCTTCCAGAATCCCTGCCTGCTCATGGGCTGTCCGGAACAGTTCGCAAACAGCACCTCCGACTTTTTATTCTCGAGCATTTCCTCTCTGGTTCCGTCCAGATATTTTGCCAGCGCGTTCTTTGCCGCCGCGCCGAAGGGAATAATCCTCTCCTTGTTGCGGTCGCGGCAGAGGATGAAATTCATCTGCATATTCACATCGGACAGGTTCAGCGTAATCAGCTCCGTCACCCGGATTCCCGTAGCGTAGAGAAGTTCCAGCATCGCCTTGTCACGGATTTCTTTCGGGCTGCCCCCCGAAGGCTGCTCCAATAAACGCACTACCTCGTCCGGCGACATGATCTCCGGCGCCTTCTTCTCAATCTTAGGCGCTTTGAGTTTATCGGTGATGTCCTCCTCCACCAGACCCTCCTGCACCAAATAATGATAAAACGCCTTCAGGGATGCGATATTGCGCGACACAGTGGCAGCCGCAAACTTACTGTCCTCCAAAAACTTCACATAATCAGCCAGATCCTGCGCCGTCACATCCTTCGCCTCCTGAATGCCTCTCGCCTCCATGAAATGTGCTACCTTTTCCAGATCTCTTCTGTACGACATCTCCGTATTGCCGGAGGTATTCTTCACATTATGTAAATACGTAATAAATGCACCTATCTCTTTTTCCATTTACTCGGAGGCCCTTCCCTGTGCGTTCTCTTTATGTAAATCAAACACTGTCTGAGTATCATTATAATCAGATTATTTTAGAAAAGCAAATGGAATTTTTCTTGATTTTACGGGCATTTGCGCCCTTTTTTCCCCGAGGCACAACATATCGTCCGCATATGATTTTATGTCTACTACATCTTGAAAAAAAGAATAAGAAAATTTTTTCAAAAGATTTTCAGGACAAAATGCAGCACATTAGGATTGACATAACTTTCAAGCAGACATCCCATTATGACAACTGCCATAATGCCAACAATCTGTATGCCTTTTCTCAGATAAAAGCGGCTGCTGTAGCGCTCATATCCTTCCAGCTGCGACCCCCACGCATAGAGCGTCCGGTTTACGTCCGACGCCCAGAAAAGCAGCAGGATATATGCCGGAACAAGCAGCAGCGCCTGTGGAAACAGAACCGCCGCCATAAATAGAAGCCCCCTGATCCCATAGCGGACCACAGCCACCGACAGAAGACACCCCGCCGAAAGACCCATATAGCAAATATAGGCGCAAAGAAACGGCATACCTATCAGGGTTGTGGAGACCAGACATAAAAGGCAGCCCGTAGAGAGTCTGTGCCTGAGAATATATCCCACCATACTCTCTCCCGCTGGTCTGCTGCTTTTCAGTCTGCTCATCATCTCCGTCCCTAACAGGCTGCCGTTTTTAATCCAGGTTTCATGTCCCAGATTGACAAGCAGGATTCCCATAAAAAGACCGATCATAAACAGATACGCCATGTGATAGCCGTTTTTAATCCCAAACTGTCTGCGCAAGATTGCACCGCCTCTTCCAAGCTTCTATAGGAAAGTATATGTCCGAAACGGACGAGGCATGACTGCAATCAGTGCAATTTTAGTTTACATAATACATCCTATTTTGCAAACTTATTCTTGTACGCCAAAATCGAGGACACTGTTTTCCCGTCCTGAATCTTACAGTCGTAAATCATCTGCACCAATTCGTCAAGATCGTGACTCTCCACATTTAAAAATTCATCTTCGTCCAAATGCTGACTGCCGGGCTTTAAATCCGTAGCCAGATACACGTCAATCTTTTCATTACAGAAAGCCACCGTTGTGCGAAGCGTCAGGAGAAGTTCCAGTTTTCCCGCCACATAGCCTGTCTCCTCCTCCAGTTCTCTTGCCGCCGCCTCTTTCGTCGGCTCATCCACGCTGTTTAAACCGCCCGCCGGAATTTCCAGCGTCTCCCTGTCAAGCGCGTTTCGGTACTGTCTCACCATGAGAAGCTTCCCGTCATCCTTCACCGCCACGACAGCCGCCGCGCCCTTATGGTCGATCAGATCCCACTTCACCACATTGCCGTTCTCCACGCGGATCGTGTCCTGATAATAATCAATGATCGCGCCCTTGTGAATCAGTTCCCTGCCTAAACGTTCGTAATGATTGTCCGCCATGTTATCTACATCCTCTTCTCAAACTATTGCTTTTTCCGCTTCAAAAACTCTTCCTTAAACGGGCTGTCTTCCCGCTTCCCTTCAAGCAGTCTCGGCAACCGCCTCCTGCAGCAGTTTCTCTACGCTGACTAACTTCACGCAAAGCACGAACACATCCGTTGCCTGCGCCATCTCCTCCGCTGTCGGGTAAGTGGGCGCAATGCGGATATTGCTGTCCTTCGGGTCCTTTCCGTAAGGGAAGGTCGCGCCCGCGCCTGTGAGAACTACCCCAAGCTCCTTACATTTCGCCACAATCTCCTTCGCGCATCCCTCCATCGCCTCAAAGGAAATGAAATAGCCGCCCAGCGGGTTCGTCCACTCGCCGATCCCCAAACCGCCAAGTTCCTGCTCCAAAACCGAAAGAACTGCCTCAAACTTAGGTCTGATGATGTCCGCATGCTTCTTCATATGCGCGAGCATCCCTTCCAGATTTTTAAAGTATCTGGCATGGCGCAGCTGGTTCACCTTGTCATACCCGATTGTCCGCAGTGTCAGCGTTTTCTTGATATCTGCCAGATTTGCCGGTGAGGAAGCCATCGCCGCTATGCCTGCGCCGGAAAAAGTGATCTTGGAGGTAGAGCAGAACTCATAAACCATATTCGGATTGCCCGCCTTCTCGCATTCACTCAGAATCTCCAAAAGCGTATCCTGCTTATCCTCATAAAGATGATGGATCGCGTAAGCGTTATCCCAGTAAATCCGAAAATCCTCCGCCGCCGGTTTCAGAGCCGCAAACCGTCTCACCGTCTCATCGGAGTAGGTGATGCCCTGTGGATTGGAATACTTGGGCACACACCAGATTCCCTTAACCGACGCATCCGTTGACACATACTTTTCCACCAGATCCATATCCGGACCTGCCGCCGTCATCGGAATCGGGATCATCTCAATGCCGAAATGCTGGGTGATCGCAAAATGTCTGTCATAGCCCGGTACGGGACATAAAAATTTAACCTGATCAAGTCTGCACCAGGGTGTAGCTCCCATAACGCCGTGGGTAACGGAACGTGAAACCATATCATACATAATAGAAAGGCTAGAATTTCCAAAGACAATCACACTATCCGCAGAAACCCCCATCACATCCGCCATCAGATGCTTTGCCTCTGTGATGCCATCCATCAGACCGTAGTTTCTTGTGTCCACGCCTTCCATGGACATCATATCCGAATCGGAAGTCAAAGCATCTAAAAGACCCATACCCATATCGAGCTGCGCCGGCTCCGGCTTTCCTCTGGACATATCAAGCTTTAGACCCTTTCCCTTCGCCTCGGCAAACTGTCTGTTAAGCTCCGCTCTCTCTGCCGCAAGTTCCTTTTTGGTCATCACACTGTACGCTTTCATAGCACCCTCCTGCATCCTTGTAATTATGCTGTTGAATAATTGTATACAATCATACACCGATACTTATTCTACTATAAGTATGCCATTTTCACAAGTATGCATATACGACAATTTTCTGTATTTCTAAAGCCATTTTATGGTTAAAATGTTAAATTGTCCGCAATACGAAGGCTTCATACGGTTTCAGCGTTATTTCCGCCCTGTCGTAATTCCCATCTGTATTGGAGATCAGGCAGGAGGCTTTCGCAAATTCCGCCGGTATGGCAAAATCCGTCTCGTGGTCACAGAAACTGCACACGACAAGAAGTTTCTCCCCGTCCATCTCCCTCATATAGACAAAAAGTTCCTCGTCATCTTCCATCAGCAGCTCATACCTGCCGTATACAATGATCGGATACTCTTTTCTGAGGGCGATCAGTTTCCTATAATAATGGAACACGGAACCGGGGTCCGCCGTCTCCGCTTTCGCATTGATCTGCGTATAGTTGGGATTGACTGTGATCCACGGATTACCCGAAGTAAAGCCTGCCTGCGGCGAATCGTCCCACTGTACCGGCGTTCTCGCGTTATCACGGCTTTTAAACGTAATGCAAGGCCAAAAAACTTCATGGGAAACCGTGCCTTCCCTGCACCATTCGCGGTAGGCATTGATACTCTCGATATCTCGGAATTCCTCCGGATTCCTGAACGGATAATTCGTCATGCCAAGCTCCTCCCCCTGATAGATATAGGGTGTCCCCTGCATCATATGCAGACAGGTGGCAAGCATCTTTGCAGACATTTCCCGGTACTGCGGACGGTCGTCGCCAAAGCGGGAGACGGCGCGCGGCTGGTCGTGATTATCCCAGAACAGGCTGTTCCACGCTTTTCCATAAAGTTCACTCTGCCAGCGCGACAGGATTTTTTTCAGCTTAGTGAGGGGCATTTTTTCATCCGTCCATTTTCCGTACTTGCCGTCCCCCTCCACATGCTCAAACTGGAATACCATATTCAGTTCATGTGCGTCCTCGCCCGCATACTGCTTAGCCTGCTCCGTGGTAACGCCTGCCGTCTCTCCAACCGTCATAATATCATATTTGGAAAGTACCTTCTCATTCATTTCCCGCAAGTACTGATGGACGTTTGGTCCATGCACGCAGTAAGGGTCAAAACTGCCGTACAGACCGTGCACCTCACCGTCCGGCATCTCCTTCGTCTTGGAGATCATGCTGATCACATCCATGCGGAAACCGTCGATTCCCTTGTCGCACCACCATGTCATCATGTCAAACACTTCCTCGCGCACTTTAGGATTATCCCAGTTTAAGTCGGGCTGTTTTCTGGAAAAAAGGTGCAGGTAGTACATGCCTGTTTCCCCGTCGTACTGCCATGCCGGTCCGCCAAAGCAGGAGCCCCAGTTATTGGGAGGCGTCTGCGCATCCTTCCCCTCGCGCCAGATATAGTAATTGCGGTATGCGTTGTCCACAGACTTTCTGCTCTCCATAAACCACCTGTGTTCATCCGACGTATGGTTTACCACCAGATCCATGACAATTTTAATCCCGCGCTCATGCGCTGCCGCAAGCAGCTCGTCAAAATCGGCCATCGTGCCAAATTCTTCCATGATATCCTGATAATCGCTGATATCGTACCCGTTGTCATCATTAGGTGACTGGTACACTGGCGAGAGCCAGATCACGTCAATCCCCAAATATTTCAAATAATCCAGCCGGCTGATGATCCCCTGCAGATCGCCGATCCCGTCGCCGTTGCTGTCCATAAAACTGCGCGGATAAATCTGATAGATCACCGCTTCTTTCCACCATGCTTTTTTCATATCTGCCTCCATCATTTCACTTTACACAATATCAAATCCGCACAAAATTTACATTTCCAATACCAGAACCTGATAGCCCTGCAATTTGACTACTCCCTCATCTTCCGTAATATCCTTATAATTGTTCAGCAGCGCCTTTTTATACATCTGAGGCAATTCGATCTCCTGCGGCTCCCTCTGGTAATTTCCGACCACCAACAGCGTCCGTTCCCCTTTCCGATAATATGCCATCAGATTGTGCCGCTCTTCCCACACCGGCTCCAGCGAGCCGTACACGATGGTTTCCTTATAACCCGGGTCTTTTCTCAGCGCAATCATTTTCTTATAAAAAGAATAGACCGAATCTGCATCCTTCACCTGCGCAGCCGCATTGATGGAAGAATAGTTGGGATTGACCTTCAGCCAGGGCGTGCCGGTCGTAAAGCCCGCATTCCTCCCATCCGTCCACTGCATCGGCGTGCGGGCATTATCGCGGCTGAATTTTGACACAGCCCTCAGCGCTTCCTCCGGGGAAAGTCCCGCTTCCAGCGCGACCCGGTACTCATCGTGGGTAGATATATCATCCACTTCATCGATGGACGCAAACGGCACATTTTCCATCCCCAGTTCCTGCCCCTGATAGATAAAAGGCATTCCCCGCAGCATAAAATTGAGCGCCGCCAGCATTTTCTTACTCTCAGTGCAGCAGTCCCCCTCGGGAATATAGCGGCTGACCCCGCGCGGTTCATCATGGTTCTCAATTATATTCGAAAGGAATCCGATATCCCCCGCCTTTGCCTGCGATTGAAAGCAGCACTTTTTATAATCATCCGGCTTGATGGGTGCCGCATCGTACCACCCCTTTTCGCTGCCTCCAAAAATCGTCTCATTGAAATCAAACATACTGGAAAAATAGCCGTCGTCCCCGATAAAGTCCGGCACTTCCTCCGGCTTTTCATTGAACACTTCCCCCACGGTAAAGGCATCGTACTTTTTAAATGTACGGTCACGCATCTCCCCTAAGAAGGCGCCAATTCCCTTCGCCTCCTGCAGCATGGCGTGGATGCTGCACAGACCATCGTCCCTGTCCGGCTCGTAATTGTGAAACGGCAGCGCCTTCTTGATATTGATGATGGCGTCGATGCGGAAACCGCCAAGCCCTTTGTCCAGCCACCAGTTGATATTCTTATAGACTTCCTCCCTGACCTCCGGGTTTTCCCAGTTCAGATCAGGCTGCTTCTTATGAAACACATGGAGATACTGTTTATCCGTACCCGGCAGGTCATCCCACACGGGACCGCCAAAATAGGACCGCCAGTTCGTCGGCAGTTCCCCTTCCTTTTTGTCCCGCAGATAAAAGTATTTTCCGTACTTTCCATCCGGATCCTCACAGGCTCTTTTGAACCACTCATGCTCATCAGAGCAGTGGTTTACCACCAGATCCATGAGAATACAGATCCCCCTCTTCTTCGCCTCCGCGATCAGCCGCTCCATATCCTCCATGGTGCCAAACCGGGGATCGATGTTGTAGTAATCCGAGATATCATATCCCTGATCCGCCAGCGGGGACTGGTAACAGGGAGAGAGCCAGAGAATGTCAATGCCCAGATCCGCAAGGTAATCCAGTTTACTGATAATACCGGGAATATCACCGATGCCGTCACCATTGGAATCATAGAAACTCTTGGGATAAATCTGATATGCCACCTTGCCATGCCACCATTTTCTTTCCATAACCGTACCTCCTGCCTTGTATGCCGCTTATTTTTCCGGCAGGCGGACACCCTTTTGTCCGCCGCCCTGTTGTAACTATTCAGCCTTCGGCTTCTTAGCTACTGCATCCGACCTATTCCAGTTTTGCTCCGGCAAAGAGGTCAGATTTTTCCTTCGCTGTCTCTATCATAATGACATATAAAGCAGATGTCTTACGGTTATTTGCCCAAAAATTTCGGTATTATGACTTTTAAAACATTTCTACATGTTTCCTATACTGCAACGGTGTCACACCTGTGCGCTTTCGGAACTCCTGTATAAAGTTTCCCAAATTGTTGAAGCCGCATTCCAGACAGACTTCCGTCACCTGCAGATCCGTCTCCTCCAGAAGGCGCTTCGCCTGCCTGATGCGGTATGAGTTGATGTACTCTATCGGCGAATGCCCGATCGCCTTTCTAAAAAGCCTGCAAAAATACTGCTCGTTCAGGTTTACCTGTCCGGCAAGATCCGAAATATAGATTTTACTGTGATAATTCTCCTCGATAAACAGGAGCGCGGTCTTAATACTCTCCACACGCTTGTCGAAATTTCTTTCTACGGTCATAAAAAGTCTGTGCTCGGACAGTGTCGCAAAAATATGGAGCAGAGACGACTTGACATACAATTGACTAGTTAAGTCACTTATCGTCGACCCACAGTCTCCCGAAGAACGCGATTTCCCATCGTTCCCTTCCTCCGGGACTGCTTCTGCAATCTTTCCAAACACATGCATGATATGTAAAAAAGACTGGCGCAATGATAAAAATGCAGGATGCTGCGGCGTGATACGGCGCGGAAAGAGCAGTTTCCCGTTCTGAATCGGCTTCATCAGGGAAATCTGCGCCTCGTCGCGGGAATCAAAACCGAGAATACCGGGCGAGAAAACAACGGCGTCCTCCCAGTGCCTTTCCACCGTCTCGGAGATAATGCCGTGCAGTTCTCCGGGATTGATAAAATAAAAACATTCAGATTGGATTTCAAAAGACTCCATATTGATTTCAAGCCGGAATCCACCTTCTGAAAAATAGAGGATTTCGATTTCATCATGCCAGTGATGTTTCACTAAAACGCCCTTTCCCACAGAATGCGTGCGATAAACCGCACAGGGCAGCGACTTTGTGCCATGCGAACAGATTTCTTTTAAAACAATGGGCTGCTGCTCCATGATAGACCTCCCAAATTGTCCCGTAGTCAGGAAAAAATAACATATATGCAGAAGAAAGTCAATAAGCGCTGAAAAACCCCGCAGATTTTATTCTGCGGGGTTTGTACTATTTGGCATAGTCTATGACACGACTCTCACGGATCACGTTGACCTTGATCTGTCCAGGATATTCCAATTCAGCCTCAATCTGTTTGGAGATATCCCTCGCGAGCAGTACCATATCAGAATCACTGATCTGTTCCGGAACTACCATTACACGAATCTCTCTACCTGCCTGAATAGCAAAAGATTTATCCACACCTTTGAAATTGTTTGTGATGTCTTCTAATTGTTTCAGTCTTGTTGTATATGTCTCTAATGTCTCTCTTCTTGCACCCGGTCTTGCTGCGGAAATCGTATCAGCCGCCTGCACCAGACATGCAATCAGCGTCTGTGCCTCCACGTCACCATGATGGGATTCCACCGCGTTAATAACCACCGGTCCTTCCTTATACTTCCTGCAAAGCTCTACGCCAAGCTGGATGTGCGATCCCTCCATCTCATGATCGACCGCTTTACCGATATCATGCAACAGCCCTGCACGCTTTGCCATTCTGACATCCAGTCCCATTTCCGCTGCCAGTAAGCCCGAAAGCTGAGCCACTTCAATGGAATGCTTCAGAGCGTTCTGACCGTAGCTGGTTCTGAACTTCATCTTACCGAGAAGTCTCACCAGTTCAGGGTGGATACCATGTACGCCGACTTCGAGGGTGGCAGCTTCGCCCTCCTCTTTCATCATAACTTCGACTTCCTTCTGCGCCTTCTCGACCATCTCCTCAATTCTGGCGGGGTGGATACGTCCGTCCACAATGAGTTTTTCGAGTGCGATCCGCGCTACTTCTCTGCGAATCGGGTCAAAGCCGGAGAGAATAACCGCTTCGGGCGTATCGTCAATGATTAAATCCACGCCTGTCATCGTCTCAAGAGTTCTTATATTACGTCCCTCTCTTCCGATAATCCTGCCCTTCATCTCGTCATTGGGAAGCTGCACCACAGAAATCGTAGTCTCGGACACATGGTCTGCCGCACATTTCTGAATGGCTGTAACGACATACTCTTTCGCCTTCTTGTCCGCCTCTTCCTTCGCCCTGCTCTCCATCTCCTTAACCATGACAGCAGTTTCGTGTTTCACTTCATCTTCAACAATTTTCAACAGATAATCTTTTGCCTGTTCGGAGGTTAATCCAGAGATTCGTTCCAGTTCCTGTAATCTTTGCTCGCTCAGTTTGGAAATTTCTTCGCGCTGCTTGGCAAGAGCTTCTTCCTTCTGCGCCAAGCTTGCTTCCTTCTTCTCAATAGCGTCCGCTTTCTTGTCGATGTTCTCTTCCTTCTGCTGTACACGCCGTTCATAGCGCTGCGCCTCGGCACGCCGTTCCTTGATTTCCTTGTCCAGTTCATTCTTCGTGCGAATGGACTCTTCCTTGACTTCAAGCAGCGACTCTCGCTTCTTCGTCTCAGCAGTCTTGAGAGCTTCGTCAATAATCTCTCTGGCTTTCTCGTCCGCATTGCCGAGCTTTGCTTCCACCATCTTTTTCTGATAGTTTATCGCAATCACCGCGCTAGCCGGAACAGCGATCACCAGTGTGACGACTATTGCTAACAAAACTTGCCACCACATTACAGGAGCACCTCCTTATTTAGTTTTCATTGTACATTACCAAATCTATTGGCGGCTGCCATTCCTTCCCAAATACTGGCAACCCGATAGTTAGCAAAACTACAACATAATAATTCTATACTGAATTTTATGTTATGTCAAGCAAAAGAGCTCTGTTAATCGCGTCGGCATGAAAGCCTTTTCGATAGAGAAAAGCGTACATTCGCTGTTTTTCCTGCGCATCGGCGTTTTTGGCGTCATATTTTTTCTTATCCAACAGGGTCCGTATCATGGACGCTTCATCCTGTCTCGTCCCCTCTTCCTCCAGTTCCTCAAAGACGGCACGGACCGTATCTTTTTGAATCCCTTTCCTCATCAGATCCTGTTCAATCCGCGTCCGGCTCTTGCGGTCCAAGTTATAGACGATAAAGTCTCTGGCATAACGCAGATCGTCCACATACCCGTAAGACTCCACGTAGGCGACCGCTTCCTCGACACACGCCTCCGGGTACTCACCGTCCCGCAGCTTCTCCCGCAGGGCTGCCGTCGTGTACTCACGCTTCTGCAGCAGGTTCATGGCACGCTTCTTCGCCCGCAGGGGCAGAATCTCCTCCTGAATCTCACGCAGATTCCCCTCCGTGATCTCTTCCCCCTCCCGGATTCCCAAGCGATTCAGCTCACCTCTATAGAGCACAAAAGCAGGACGATCTTCTATGTAGACTTTATAACGACCTTTTCCCAGAGCCGTAAGCTGTGTGACTGTCATTCTCTTTCCTCCGCGGCTTACGCCCGACGGATTTCCTTTCTCATGCTGCCGCCCTTTTATTTCTTGGTTTCCTTAGCGGGCTTCGCCGCCGATTCCGAAGACGCGCCGCCCGCAGGGCTCTCCTCCACGGCATCCGTCTCCATATTGAAAAGTTCCCTGACCTTCCGCTCCACCTCGGCACAGATCTGCGGATTATCCTTCAGATACTGCTTCGCGTTCTCCCTGCCCTGCCCGATCTTATTCCCGTCATAGGCATACCACGCACCGCTCTTATTGATAATGTTATTCTCCGCCGCCAGATCGAGAATATCGCCCTGTGTCGAGATACCCTCGCCAAACATAATATCAAATTCCGCCTCTTTGAAAGGGGGCGCCACCTTATTTTTCACGACCTTCACGCGCGTTCTGTTACCGATCACCTCGCCGCCCTGCTTCAGCGCCTCGATTCTCCGAACATCCAATCTGACGGAAGAGTAAAATTTCAGCGCGCGACCACCCGTAGTCGTCTCCGGATTTCCGAACATAACGCCCACCTTCTCACGCAGCTGGTTGATAAAAATGACCGTACAGTTAGATTTGCTGATGACCGCCGTCAGCTTCCTGAGCGCCTGCGACATCAGTCTCGCCTGCAGACCCACATGGCTGTCGCCCATGTCGCCGTCAATCTCCGCCTTCGGCACCAGAGCCGCCACGGAATCCACCACAATAATATCCACGGCTCCCGAGCGCACCATGGTCTCCGTAATCTCCAGCGCCTGTTCCCCGCAGTCCGGCTGGGAAATATATAAATTGTCAATATCCACGCCGATATTTTTCGCATAGACGGGGTCTAACGCATGCTCCGCATCGATAAACCCGGCAATGCCGCCGCGCTTCTGCACCTCTGCAATCATGTGCAAGGTCACCGTCGTCTTACCGCTGGATTCAGGACCGTATATCTCAATCACTCTCCCCTTCGGGATGCCGCCGAGTCCGAGCGCAATGTCCAGACTCAAAGATCCCGTTGGAATCGTCTCCACATTCATCTGTACGGAAGGATCACCCAGCTTCATAACGGCTCCCTTTCCGAACTGTCTCTCTATCTGACCCAATGCCGCGTCCAACGCTTTTAATTTTTCATCTCTTTCCATGTTTCCCTCCATGTCAAAGCGGTTCCTCCGCTTTCCCTTGTAGAACATTTGTTCTTATCATAGAATAAAACAAATGTTCGCATTTGTCAACTTCAAATTTGATAAAACGATCTTAACACTTTTTATGTCCCATAAATGACACTTTACCCTCCTTTCCCCGCAAAATTTTTTGTCAGGTAAAATCAAATGCCCACTTCGTTCGCGCCTGATTTTCTGCTGACATGAAAATAATGGAATTCGTGGCGAAATGCCGGACATGCACATGCATAACAGATTCCACTTTCTCAGATAAACCAAGTCTACCAGAGAAATTGAAAACCCGCAAGAGTTTCTTACAAAAAAAGAAGGAGCGCTGGCATTCGCCGACGCCTGCGCCCTCTTCCCTGTTTAAAACACTTTTAAATACTTCTCATACTCCTCGTAGGTGACTGTCACCCAGCCCTCCTCATAGTTAAAACCGATCTCCATACCCTTTGGCGTGTAAAAAACAATGATATCGTCGGATTTAAAATAATCCGTGATCTGCTGGTCCGTCATATATGTAAGATAGGAAATTTCTCCGTTCTGCTCATCACTCTTCTGCCGGAACTCCACGGAAAACTCGTCATCAATCGCAAGGATATCCTCATTGTCCAGGATAACCCCGTTTTTCATATCAACATTGATACTCCGCAGATAGACGCCGCTGTCCCTGTCACTGTACATCTCCTCCTGCCACGCAATGCTCAGCTTGTCTTCATCCATATACGCCACATAACCAGCCAGAGTCGCCACAAAATAATTCTCTTCGCTCTCACTGATATGGGACTCATATTCCGATTCAAAAAGTGCCGTCATCTCGTCTACTTCTTTTCGGATATCCTTATTGATCTTATCCAGATTCGGCACATCCTCTCCGGATACAACCGGTATGTTTGCCAGGATGATGGTATTATCATAGTCCGTTTCATACTCAAAATCTTCCATCCTCACCTGATAGGACAGATCCGTCCTGATCTCGTCATGGAGGTCATAATACCGATCGTCATACTCGGCGTCATCACTGTAGTCATCCGCGTAAAAATCGTCATCACTGAAGAAATCGCTATAATCATATTCGTACTTATAATCATAATCTAAGTCGTCATCATAATCATCGTCATGATAATTATAGTCGTAGTCATCATCGAAATCGTACACATCCCGACGAAGGTCTTCTTTCTCCTTCTCGGAGAGCAGATCCACCGCCCTGCTTGCCAACGCAAACACCGCCACGAGAAACAGAACGATTATACCGATCACGATACCTATAAGCAACCCCGTGTTCTGCTTTTTCTGCGGCATGGCATAAGGGCTGTAAGGATTATCGTAAGGCGGCTGTCCGCCAAAAGGAGGCTGCCCGCCATAACCGCCGCCTGCCTGCTGGCTTCCGTAAGGAGGCTGCACACCGTAGCTGCCCGCCGGATTCCCGTACGAAGACTGCGCGTCGCCATTGCCACCCTGATTCTGCTTCCCGTAAGGAGACTGTGCATCATTGCCGCTCTGGTTTTGACTTCCATATGCGGGCTGTATGCCATAACCACCGTTCTGATTCCCGTATGGAGGCTGTCCGCCATAGCCGCCCTGCTGATTCTG
>ERZ779626.80-NODE-80-length-67241-cov-22.936936_pt1 | contig 67241 bp, 62 predicted proteins | sample MGYA00514209_ERZ779626 | MGnify/ENA primary metagenome ERZ779626 (study PRJEB29562, sample SAMEA4376713) | mouse gut metagenome | isolation source: Cecum | study: EMG produced TPA metagenomics assembly of the A DSS colitis mouse model was used to assess the...
ACGGAGGTGAAGCCGCCGTCGATGCAGCTCTTGCAGGTCTCGAAGCTGTCGCCGTGGTCCAGGTGCAGGCAGATGGGCAGGCCGGTCTCCATGATGGCGGCCTCCACCAGCTTGACCAGGTAGGTGTGGTTGGCGTAGGCCCGGGCGCCCTTGGACACCTGGAGGATCAGGGGTGCGCTGACCTCCTTGGCGGCCTCGGTAATGCCCTGGACGATCTCCATATTGTTGACATTGAACGCGCCGATGGCATAGCCGCCGCTGTAGGCCTTCTTAAACATTTCGGTTGTGGTAACAAGGGGCATGTGATTGTCCTCCTTATGGTGAAGTTAGCTATATTTTACCACATTTTCTTCGAATTGCAACAGGCAAGTAGGAAAAAACTGGCCGCCGGTCCGGGGCAGGCTTTGTGAAATTTGGCGGCTGGCGGCCGGCGTTTCCGCGTAGACAAGGCCGGGAGGGTGTGATAAAATAGGAAAAAACCACCCGAGAGGAGGCGCTCCCCATGGCCCCATCCCCCTTTACGCTGCGGATCGCAGAGCCCGGCGACGCGGCGGAGCTTCTGGCGATCTACGCGCCCTACGTGCGCAGAACGGCCGTCACTTACGAGTACGAGGTCCCCTCCCTGACCGACTTTGCTGGGCGCATCCGGAAAACCCTGGAGCGGTACCCCTACCTGGCTGCGGAGCGGGACGGGGCCCTTGCCGGCTACGCCTACGCCGGACCCCTCCACCATAGGGCCGCCTACGCCTGGTCGGCGGAGGTCTCCATCTACGTCCGGGAGGACTGCCGGCGGGGCGGTTTGGGCCGGGCCCTGTACGGCGCGCTGGAGGAGCTGCTGTCCATGCAGCACATTGTCAACGCCTGCGCCTGCATCGCCTGCCCCGAGGAGGAGGACGAGTACCTGACCCGAAACAGCATCGGCTTTCACCGGCGCATGGGCTACCGCATGGTGGGGGAGTTCCACCGGTGCAGCTACAAATTCGGCCGCTGGTACGGCATGGCCTGGATGGAGAAGCACCTGGGTTCCCATCCAGACTGCCCTGCCCCCGTCATCCCCTTTCCCGACCTGGGGGACGCCGCTTGGCAGGTCTGCCGGCGCTTGTGACGGGTATTTTTTGGCGCGCTCCACACGAAAAAGCGGGAAAAAGGGCGAAATTTCCGTGCAAAAATCCAGTTTACAACAATGGCAAATTTTGCTATAATAAAGAGCAAAAGCGAAACATGTTTTCGCGGGAAAATCCTTTTTACCGCGTTTTCCATGCGAAAAAAAGAGGATACCTAATATTTTGGAGGTCATTAAACTATGTTAAAAGGCGCATGCATCATCGGCCAGTCCGGCGGCCCCACTTCTGTCATCAACGCCAGCGCCTACGGCGTGATCCGTACCGCTCTGGACAACGAGGCCATCACCAAGGTCTACGGCGCGGAGCACGGCATCAAGGGCGTGCTCAACGACCGGCTCATCGATATGACCCAGGAGGACGCCGCCGAGCTGGAGCTGCTGCTCTACACCCCCTCCTCCGCCCTGGGCTCCTGCCGCTACAAGATCGCGGACCCCGACGCGGACGACACCAACTACAAGCGCATTCTGGAGATCTTCAAGAAATACGATGTGCGCTACTTCTTCTACAACGGCGGCAACGACTCTATGGACACCTGCAACAAAATCAGCAAGTATATGCAGAAGGTGGGCTATGAGTGCCGGGTCATGGGCGTGCCCAAGACCATCGACAACGACCTCTTCGGCACCGACCACTGCCCCGGCTTCGCCTCCGCCGCCAAGTATATCGCCACCAGCTGCATGGAGGTCTACCACGACGCGCGGGTGTACGACACCGGCATGATCTGCATCGTGGAGATCATGGGCCGCCACGCCGGCTGGCTCACCGCCGCCTCCGGGCTGGCTGCCGCCATGGGCGCGGGCCCCGACCTCATCTACCTGCCGGAGACCGACTTCGACATGGACAAGTTTATCGCTGAGGTGAAGAAGGTCTACGCCGAGAGGGGCAACTGCATGGTGGCGGTCAGCGAGGGCATCCACTACGCCGACGGCTCCTTCGTCTCCGAGGCCAAGACCTCCGCCACCGACGGCTTCGGACATGCCCAGCTGGGCGGCCTGGCCGCCATGCTGGCGGAGATCGTGAAGGAGGCCACCGGGGCCAAGGTCCGCGGCATCGAGCTGAGCCTCCTCCAGCGCTGCGGCGCCCACCTGGCCAGCCAGACCGACATCGACGAATCCTTTATGGCCGGCAAGGCCGCCGTGGAGAACGCCGTGGCGGGCCTCACCGACAAGATGGTGGGCTTCGAGCGGTGCATCGAGGGCGGCAAGTACGTCTGCAAGACCAAGCTCTTCAACCTCACCGATGTGGCCAACACTGAGAAGAAGGTGCCCATCGAGTGGATCAACGCCGCGCACAACGGCGTCACCCAGGCCTTCATCGACTACGCCCTCCCCCTCATCCAGGGCGAGACCCAGATGAAGAAGGAGAACGGCCTGCCCCGGTTCGCCAAGCTCAAGAAGGTCATTGCGAAGTAAGAGCAGCCCCCAGTCTGTATCAAAACGAGACATCCGGTCCCCCGCTCCGGGGACCGGATGTCTTTACTGCTAATAATTGAACAAAACTTAACCTTTGTTCAATCATGGCTGCCGCCAGACTCAGCCATAGAAGAGTGTCTCCGGCGGCCAATCGTAATCCGGGTGTTCCTTGATGTAATTGCCGTAATTCATCAGATTCTCCAGCAGACTGAGGTCCTCGTCCCTGTCGTCGTCCAGCCACCACACGCTGTCATAGAGCCGCCCCTCCCTCTCGAAGGTGCCCTTCAGATTTTCATCCGTAATCAGCACCAGCGTGCTGCCGGCCAGCAGAGCGTTGACATCCTCCATAAAGGCGTTGATCGCCCATGGGTCGTACTGGTGCTGCCCCGCATAGTCGGGATTAAAAATGAGGTCAAATTCCACAGAATTCTCCTGTACCACCACCGGCATACTGTCCGCATCCACGTAGAACAGCCGGTAGTTGTAGCTGCACGTGCCGCCGCCCATCCAGGGGCTGTACCGCAGCAGATAGTCCTCCCCCTCCAGCTGTATCAGGAACAGGCCGCACCAGCCCGCGTGGGCGGTGGACAAATCCTCCTCCCAGGTCACCCGGCCGGCGTCCGTCTCCGCGATGATCTGGAGGAACATGTCATTGCTGCCCAGGGGATCCCGGCGCAGGCGCAGCTGGTCCGGCTTCCCGTCGTGGTTCAGGTCTGGGGTGTAGGGCAGGATCTCCGTGGGATAGGGCTCCCCCAGCCGGCAGACCAGCCGGTGGAGCGCTTCAGAGCTGTAGTACGCGTACTGCGGCCCCGCGTCCGTGTCCCAGCCGATGACCAAGCTCATCTGGTCCCGGTAGCTGGCGGACAGATATATGTTCCCGCCCGCCGCCAGGGGAACCGTCAGCTCCGCCTCGCACCAGACCCAGGCCTCCGTCCCCTGCCGAAACCGGCTCCAGCGGTGGAGGGAGGCCTCCCGCAGCAGCGCCGCCAGCTCCCCGGCGTTCGCATCGCTCTCCCCCAGGTCCTCCGCCGTGATGCCGGCCAGGAACTGGTCCATAGCGGCGTCGTCCCAGAAGGTCCAGGTGTCCCCCAGGTCCTCGGAGGCCATGCTCCAGGCGGCCTCTCCGTCCTGAAGCACCGCCATGTGGACCCTGCCGTCGGAGACGTGGATGGAGGCCACCTCTGCGCTGGCGTGGGGCAGGTTCACCAGCTCCCAGCTCTCCCCGCCGTCTTTGGTCAGATAGACCGGGGCCCCCATGTAGAGGCGCTGGGCCACCAGCAGCCGGTCCGGGCTCAGAAAGCCCACATCCGCAATCTGGTAGTCGGTTTTGGGCATGGTCACCTCGGTCCAGGTCATGCCGCCGTCGGAGGTTCTATAGACGTAGGTGTCCGCCCCCTCCACCCCCCTGCTGAAGCAGGCCACCAGCCAGCCCTCCTCCGGGGAGACCAGCTTCGCCCAGATGTCGGGAGAAAATAACAGGGTTTTCGCCCCGCGCCGCTCCCCCGCGCTCTGGCCGGCCCACTCCCTGGGGGCGGGGATGGGCGCGCCCCACAGGTCCTCCGTGCCGCCGTCGTAGGCGTAGCGGATACGGGGAACGCCGTTTTCATCCACGGTGATGACTGCGCTCTGCCAGGCGTCGCCGGGGCGGCCGCTGGCGGCGTTCTCCCGGGCGGTATCGGGGCGGGGGGACGCATCAGCGCGCTTCGCCTGTCCAAACGTGACCAGCACCGTCAAAGTGAGCAGAAAAGCTACCACGGCTACTGCGCTGACAAGCTGTTTCGGTTGACAGGCAACGCAGCGGATTCTCTCCCGCAGGCTGCGCTTTTCGCCGGTCATGGTGGTGGCGAAGCTCAGCAGGTCGGCGGGCTTCGGCCTGGCGGTGACCAGGGCCAGCAGGGTCTCGCCGTAGGCTGCGCGCTCCCCGTCGCCGAGGCGCTTCAATGCGCCCTCGTCACAGGCCAGCTCGCCGTCCCGGCGGCTGCACACCGCCGCCAGCCACACCAGGGGGTTCCACCAGTGGACCGCCAGCGCCGCGCCCCGCAGGACGCTCCACAGGTGGTCCCGGTGGCCGTAGTGGGTCAGCTCATGGGCCAGCACGTGGCGCAGCATGACCGGGTCCGCCGCCACCTCCTCTGTCACATAGACAGCGGGCCGGAACAGGCCGGACAGGCAGGGGGACGGCAGTGCTGGCGCCACGTACACCGGCACCGGCGCGCCAGCCTCCTTCAGAGGGCGGCGCACCCGGCGCAGGCGGAGGGCAAACCGTGCATTCGCGGCGATCAAAATTGCCGCCATGACCACCGCCCCAGCGGCCCAGATCCACCCCAGCAGCTCCAGGGGGCTGATCTTCTCTGCGTAGCGGGTGACGGTCCTGCCCCCGTCCTCCAGGCGGGCGTAGCCGAAGGAGTTGGGGTCCTCCACCCGCCCGTCCTCCGCAAACCGGACATCGGACTCCTCCGCTAGGGTGGAATCCACTGGCAGAAGGTAGATGCTCTCCTCCCGCATGCCCTCCGGCGGGGTCCAGGTGGGAAGCTCCGGCACGGTCACCGCGAGAAACGACACCGGCATCAGCAGCCGCACCAGCACCACCGCCCACAGGCCGTAGCGCATCCCCGCGCCGATGTGCTTCCCCAGAGCGGCACGCAGGAGCAGCACCACCAGGATCAGGACTGCGGCGGACGCCACCCACTCCAGCAAGAGTTCAGTCATGGGTCTCCCTCCTCTCCGCCTGGGCCAGAATTTCCCGCAGCTCCGTGATCTCCTCCGGGCTCAGCTCCTGCCGCCGGGCCATGGCGCTCATCATCAGCCCCACGCTGCCCCGGTACACCCGCTCCAGAAAGCTCCTGGTCTCAAAAATCACCGCTTGCTCCCGCTCCACAGCCGGTGTATAGGACTTTCCCTTGCCAATTACTTCGCAGCGGACAAGCCCCTTTTCCTCCATGCGGCGCAGGGTGGTGATGGTGGTGCTCTTGGCCCAGCCCACCCTCTCCCCCAGCCGCGCCACCAGCTGCATCACCGTCTGGGGGCTCTTTTCCCACAGACAGTCCAGCACGCTCCACTCGCTGCCGGTCAGTTTGATGTTCTCCATCCTCTCGCCTCCCTCTGGTTTATATTATAGACCAATCATACCACAACTGGTCTACAATGTCAACCTTTGGTTCGCAGCCTATGAAAAAACCCCGCCCGGCAAAGCCGGGCGGGGGCCTTATGGTCGTATCTTATTTACCCAGCAGCTTCTCCAGAGCCGCCAGGCGCAGGCAGACGCAGAAGACGTCGATGGCCAGCTCCAGCTCCGCCACCGGGGGCAGGCTGGGGGCGATGCGGATGTTCCGGTCCCTGGGGTCCTTGCCGTAGGGGAAGGTGGCCCCCGCGCCGGTCATAACCACGCCGGCCTCCTTGCAGAGGGCCAGCGTGCGCTTGGCCAGGCCGTCGGCGGTGTCCAGGCTCACGAAGTAGCCGCCGGTGGGGCGCTTCCAGGAGGCGATGCCCAGAGGGGCGATCTCCCGGTCCAGAGCGTCCAGCACCGCCTGGAACTTGGGGCCCAGGACGGCGGCGTGGCGCTTCATCAGCTCCAGGGTGTGGGCCTTGTCCTTGAGATAGCGGACATGGCGCAGCTGGTTGATCTTGTCGGAGCTGATGGTCTGGTAGGTCAGAAGGCTCACCATGTGCTTGATGTTGTCCACACTGGCGGCCATCACCGCCACACCCGCGCCGGGGAAGGTCACCTTGGAGGTGGAGGCGTACTCGAACACCAGATCCGGGTTCCCCGCCTCACGGCAGAGGGAGAGGATGTCCGGGAAGGGGATGTACGCGCCCTCAAACTCGTGGATGCAGTAGGCGTTGTCCCACATGACGATAAAGTCAGGGGCGGCGGGGCGCAGATGGGCGATGCGGTCAATGGTCTCAGCGCTGTAGATGATCCCCTCGGGGTTGGAGTACTTGGGCACGCACCACATACCCTTGACGGCGGGGTCCTTGACGGCGGCCTCCACGGCGTCCATGTCAGGACCGGTCCCGGTCATGGGGATGGTGATCAGCTCCATGCCGAAGGACTCCGTCAGGTTGAAGTGGCGGTCATAGCCGGGGGCCGGGCACAGGAATTTCACCGTGTCCAGCTTGCTCCAGGGCTTCTCGCTGTGGAGCAGGCCGTGGGTGTAGGCCTTGGCAATGGTGTCATACATCAGGGTGAGGCTGGCGTTGCCGCCGATGAAGCACTCCTCTGGCCGGCAGCCCAGAAGCTCGGCGAAATACTGCTTGGCGCAGGGCAGGCCGGTGAGCTCCCCGTAGTTGCGCACATCGAAGCCCGCCTCCACGCAGTCCTCGGGCTTGGAGAGAACGGTGAGCATGTCGCTGACCAGATCCAGCTGCTCCTTCCCCGGCTTGCCCCGGGACATGTCCAGCTTCAGGCCCTTGCTCTTGAGTTCCTCAAAGCGCTGGGATACGGCGGTGTACTCAGCCTCCAGCTGAGCGGGGGACATTTTGTTGTATTCCATTTTACCCACTCTCCTTGTGATCCCCGGGGGGGTGATGATGCCCCCTATTGTACTATAGCCCGCAGGAAAAAACAAGGGGGATTTTCGGGGGATTTGTCGGCCGGCGGCGGCGCCTCCCCCCTTGTGCGGCCGCCGGTTTTCTGCTGCAATGGCGGCAGCCGGCGCGGCGGAGACGGCGCGGCGCTTCTATCCCCGCAGACTCCCGCGGGGATAGAAGCGGCCCTCAGAACAGCGCGTCCGGCGCGGGCCGCGGAAGATGCAGAGCAGAGCCCTGTGCCGGCGCGGAGGAGGTCCAGCGCTGACGGTGTTCCCCTTCCCTACAGAATGATGCAGATGAGCCCGCCGCTGCCCTCGTTGACGATGCGCTGCAGGGTCTCCTGGAACTTCAGCCGGGCGTCCATGGGCATCCGGTACAGCTTCGCCTGGAGGTCCTCGTTGACCAGCTCGTGGAAGCTCCTGCCGAAGATGTTGCTCTCCCAGATCTGCGTGGGGTCGCCGCTGAACTTCTCCATAAGGTAGTTGACCATGTCCTCGCTCTGCTTCTCGTTGCCCACGATGGGGGACACAGTGGACTCGATGTCCACCTTGAACATGTGGATGGAGGGCGCGCTGGCCTTCAGCTTGATGCCGTAACGGCCTCCCTGGCGCATCACCTCCGGCTCCTCCAGCAGGAGCTCCTCCATGGTGGGCATCACGATGCCGTAGCCGGTCTCGTAGACGTTGGAAAGGGCGTCCGCCACCTTGTCAAACCGGGCCTTCACCCCCGCCAGCTCCGTCAGCAGCTCCATTAGATCCCCGTCGTCCGCCACGGTGAAGCCCGACTGGCTGGAGAGGGTCTGATAGAACAGCTCCCTGGGCAGCTGCAGCTCCGCCGAGGCCACGCCCCGGCCCAGGTCCATGGACAGCACCCGGCTCAGGGAGATGTTCTCCTGCTCCCCCATCTCCTTGACCGCCGGCTCCACCTCCCGGATGTGGCCCACCTTGCCGCCGCCCTCCCGGACCACGCTGTAGACCGCCTGTTTGATGGCGTGGTCCATGGGCAGGGCGTCCACCCAGGCGGGCAGGAAAATGCGCAGCTCCCGCAGGGGGAACTCGTAGAGGATGCTCTTGATGATGTAGGTGATGGACTCCTCCGTCAGTTCCAGGCAGTTCACCGGCAGGCAGCGGACGCCGAAGCGGCTCTCGATGTCCCGGCTGATGCTGGCGGCCCGGCCGCCGTGGGGCTCGGTGGAGTTGAGCAGGACGACGAAGGGCTTCCCCAGCTCCTGGAGCTCGGTAATCACCCGCTCCTCCGCCTCCAGGTAGTCCTCCCGGGGGATGTCGGTAATGGAGCCGTCGGTGGTGATGACGACGCCCACGGTGGAGTGCTCCTGGATGACCTTCCGGGTGCCAATCTCCGCGGCCTCGGCCATGGGGATCTCCCGGTCCAGCCAGGGAGTCATCACCATCCGGGGCTCCCCGTCCTCAAACTGCCCCATGGCCCCCCGGACCATGTAGCCCACGCTGTCAATGAGGCGCACCGCGAAGGTGGCGCCCCCCTCCAGCGTCACGTCCACCGCCTCCTCGGGCACAAACTTGGGCTCCGCCGTCATAATGGTCCGGCCGCTGCCGGACTGGGGCAGCTCGTCGATGGCCCGCTCCCGGCGGTAGACGTTTTCGATGTTGGGGATAACGCAGGTCTCCATAAACCGCTTAATAAAGGTGGACTTCCCTGTTCTGACCGGCCCCAGCACCCCGACGAACAGGGAACCGCCGGTACGCGTGGCAATATCCTGATAGAGATCAGTGTTCGTCATAGTTACCTCCCATGCGCCGCTGCGCGCGAATTTGGTGTGAAACCTCCGTGCATGGGAGGTTTTCCCCGTTTCTTTCCGCTGTTGTACTGTATGAAGGCCTGACCGGAAATATGCTTGACAGGCGGGGGGCAGGGTGATAAAATGCAGAAAAATCGCACTGTAATGAAAGGGTGGCCTCTATTATGTTTCGAAGTTTCCGGCGCGCTCCGCTCCTTCTGTGCCTCCTGCTGGCGCTGGCGCTGACGGCCTGCAGGACGCAGATGTCCCTCACCTACCAGATCGACAACGGGGAGCAGATCAAGGTAGAACTAAACAGCTCCGACGGCCACAAGCTCTCCCAGGAGGAGGGGCTGCCGGCGGTCAAAAAGGGCGGGGAGACGGTCCTCCTCTGCCAGTTCCTGCAGGCGGACGGCTTTGACACTTACGCCGCCGGCCTCGCCACCAGCGGGGATGTGACCATCTTCCAGGCCTCCCCGGAGGAGGACCCTGCCTTCTATTTCTATCGCTACACCGGCGGCGGCGCTGACGAGTACCTGTTTTTGCTCCGGATTCCCGGCGCCGAGACCGGCGTGCTCTGCGGGGGTACCGTATCAAAGGAGGCGGCGGAGGACGCGTACCGCCACCTCACCTTCTCCAAGGAGGGGTGACCGGTCCCAGAAGCGCGCCGGCCTGCAAAGAAACACCGAAAACGGCAGACGCCCCGGCATTTCTCCGCCGGGGCGTCTGCCGTCCATCATAGGACCGCGTATCAAAGGCACCGCCCTGCCTCCAACCGGAACCTCCCTGTATATACTGGTAATAGTCAGAGGCGTAAGGAGGCGAAGGAAAATGCGAAGATCATGCGGCGGACTGGGGCTGTGCGCCATCGCGCTGGGCCTGGGGATTCTGATCGCGGCGATCTTTCCCACCGGGTTCCTCCTGTTCCTCGTGGCATTTCTGCTGATCGGCTGCGGCCTAGGCTGCATGCGCAAATAAGAAGGAGGTAGCTATGAAGATCGTCGTCGTCAAATCCCCCAAGTTTTTGAACGGCATCCTGCGCAGGTTGTTCGGGATGAAGGAATGAATCCGGGCGGCCCCTCATAGACTGGGAGCAACGAAAGCTTGAACACGACTATGGGAGGACGCCAACAATGGAACTGAACTTTCAAAAGGCCGGACACGACTACTATGAGCCGCTCCGCTTCACCCCCTTTACCTGTGAGACCATGCGGGAGAACATTGTGCCCGACAGCTGCGGGGACATCGCGCGGATCGTGGACACCACGGGGGTGGTGTGCCTGACCAACCGGGAGCTCACCGGGGACGGGCGCTTCTGCGCCAGCGGCTCGGTGGAGGTCTCGGTGCTGTACATACCGGAGCGGACGGATGCCGCCGCCCAGGGGGACGGCCCCTGCGCCCTCCGCTTCCAGATCCCCTTCCAGTGCTACGGCGAGGGACAGGGGGACGTGGCCTGTGAGTTTTTGGACATCCGCGGGGAGCTGAGCAGCATCGACACCCGCGTGCTCAACCCCAGGAAGGTGCTCACCAGGGCCAACCTGGTGCTCTACCCCATGGGCTGCCGCCATGTGTCCATGTCGGTGTGCACCGGCGTGGAGGAGGGCGAGGGTATCCAGCTGCTGCGGGAGCGGCGGCAGACCCGCGTGGCGGCGGGGGTGCGGGAGAAGGAGTTCACCTTCACCGAGGAGCTGCCCCTGTCGCCGGGCCGGGGCGGCGCGGAGGAGATTCTGTCCGCCCGTGTGGACATCCGGGGCACCGACAGCAAGCTGATCGGCAGCAAGCTGGTGGTAAAGGGGCTCATCTCCGCCTCGGTGCTCTACAAGGAGGCCGGCGGCAGGCTGAACCTGCTCCAGCAGGACCTGCCCTTCTCCCAGATTCTGGAGGGAAACGGCTTCGATGAGGACTGCGAGAGCGAGGCGGCCTACCGCCTGCTCAGCTGCGAATGCCGCATCGGCAGCGAGAGCGGCCCGGACGACGCCTATGTGCTCACCCTGGAGCTGCTGCTGCGGGCCAGGGTCAGTGTGTGGCGGGGGGAGGAGATCAGCTTCATCGCCGACCTCTACAGCACCGCCGCCCCGGTGGCCTGCCAGACGGCGGAGCTGGAGCTCAGCGAGGACTGCCAGCGCACGGTCCGCCGGCAGAACGCCAGGGAGCTCCTGGAGACCGGCGTGGCGGTGAAGGCGGTGGTGGACACGGAGATCGGCTGCGGCGGCGCCCAGCTGGAGGGCGGGGAGCTGAAGCTCCCGGTGTGGGCCCGGTGTCTGTACCTGGATGAGAACGACATGCTGGGCAGCGTGCGCCGGGAGTTCACCGTCTCCTGCCCCGCCGACCTGCCGGCGGGCGGCGAGGAGCTCCAGGCCGAGGACGTCTGTCACGGGGACGTGATCGCCAACATCATGCCCGAGGGCATCGAGCTGCGCTTCCCCATCGAGTGCGCCATGACCACCTCCAGCCGCCGCCGTCACGTCTGCGTCAGCGGCGGCGAGACCGAGGAGGAGGACCGGGACCGGGCCGCCGCCCCCTCCCTCATCCTGCGCAAGATGGCCTCCGGCGAAACCCTGTGGTCCGTCGCCAAGCAGTACCGGGCCACCAGGGAGGGCATTCTCGCCGTCAACGAGCTGGACGACGAGAGCCAGATCACCCCGGATAAGCTGCTGCTGATTCCCCGCGCGCGATAAGCTCGGGAGCCGCCTCCACGGAAAACGGAGGCGGCTCCCGCCGCGTCTATTTGTTGGAGAAGTGGGCCAAAAACCGGCGGGTACGCTCCTCCCGAGGGTGCTCGATCACCTGGGAGGGCGGGCCCTGCTCCACGATCACGCCCTCGTCCATGAAGAGGATCTGGTCCGCCACGTCCCGGGCGAAATCCATCTCGTGGGTGACGATGATCATGGTGGTGTCCCGCTCCGCCAGTGAGCGGATCACCTTCAGCACCTCCCCCGTGAGCTCCGGGTCCAGGGCGGAGGTGGGCTCGTCGAAGCAGAGAATGTCCGGCTCCAGGGCCAGGGCGCGGGCGATGGCCACCCGCTGCTGCTGCCCCCCGGAGAGCTGGTGGGGGTAGCTGTCCAGCCGGTTTTGGAGGCCCACCTGGGTCAGAAGCCCCGCCGCCTCCTCCCGGATCCGGGCGAGAATCGCCTGCTTGTTGGCCTTGTAGTCCGGCCGCTCCCTGGCCAGCAGGGAGCCGGCCAGCATGACGTTCTCCAGGGCGGTGTACTGGGGAAAGAGGTGGAAGCTCTGGAATACCAGGCCGAAGTGGAGGCGCTTGCGGCGGATCTGTCTCTCGCTCTGGACGGCGGGGTCGGCAGCGTCAAAGAGGAGCTCGTCCCGCACGGTAATGCGCCCGCCGTCGGGGCGCTCCAAGAAGTTGAGGCACCGGAGCAGGGTGGTCTTGCCGCTGCCCGAGGAGCCGATGATGGCCAGGGACTGGCCCTGGTCCAGGGTGAAGCTGATGTCCCGGAGGACCTCCACCCGGCCGAAGCGCTTTTCAATGTGGGAAACCTGTAAAAATGCCATGTCCGGCCCTCCTCACTTAAAATAGGACAGCTTCCGCTCAAACCAGCCCAGCAGCAGGGTCAGCAGCCCGTTGACCGCCAGGTAGAACACCGCCGTATAGAACAGGGGCCACATCATGCCCTTCTTGATGAAGGACTCCCCCATCCAGATGATCTCATACACCGAGATGACCCGCACCAGGGCGGTGTCCTTCACCAGGGTGATGAACTCGTTGCCCATGGGGGGCACAATGCGCTTGATGAGCTGGAGCAGGGTGACCCGGAAAAAAATCTGGCTGCGGGTCATGCCCAGCACCTGCCCCGCCTCATACTGGCCCCGGGGGATGGACTGGATGCCGCCCCGGTAGATCTCAGAGAAGTAGCAGGCGTAGTTGATGACGAAGGTCGCCAGCGCCGCCGTAAACCGGGGCAGCAGGGGCAGGCCCAGCAGCAGTCCGGGGCCGTAGTAGACAATCAGAATCTGAAGCATCAGCGGGGACCCCCGGATGATCCACACCACCGTCTTCACCAGCCAGCGCAGGGGGGCGAAGGCGCTGGTGGAGCCGAAGCAGATGACCAGCCCCAGGGGCAGGGCGAACACCAGGGTGAGGACAAAGAGCTTTGCTGTGGCGCCCAGGCCCTCCGCCAGGGCCAGGGTCACCGTCCAAAAAGAAGCCATATCGTTTTCTCCCGCAGACCGGGGAAAGGCGGAGAGCGACAGGCTCCCCGCCTTTCCCGCCTAGTCCCTATTTCTCAATGATGTTCTGGGCGATGCCGTAGGTCTCGGCGGCGGCCATTGCGGTGCCGTCGCCGCAGGCGGACCTCCAGAAGTCGTTGAAGGCCTTGATGAGGTCGCTGTCCTTGCGGAAGCCCACGCCGTACTGCTCGCTCTCCAGCTCCACGGCGGTGGCCAGATCGGGGTAGCTGGTGCCCTCCCCGATCATGGCGCCGGCCATCAGGAGGTCGATGACGCAGGCGTCGGAGCTGCCTGAGGCCACCTCCATGAGGGCCTTGGCCTGGGTGTCCACGGCGGTGTAGGGGAGGCCCAGGCCGTCCAGGGCCTCCATGCCGGCGGAGCCGTTCTCCACGGCGAAGGAGAGGCCGCCGAGGCTGCCGGCGCTCCGGTACTGGTCCGCCAGGGCGGCGGAGAGGACCACCACTTGGGCGTTCATGCAGTAGGGCTCGCTGGTGCCCATGAGGGCCTTCACGTCGTCGGTGAGGGTCATGCCGTTCCACACCGCGTCGATAGCCTTGGTCTCCAGCTCCATAGCCTTGTTGTCCCAGTTGATCTCCACGAACTGGACCTCCACGCCCAGGCTCTTGGCAAAGGCCTTGGCCATGTCGGCGTCGAAGCCGATCCACTCCCCGCTCTCATCCCGGTAGTCCATGGGGGCGAAATCGGTCATGCCCACAATGAGGGTCCCCTTCTCCTTGACGTAATCCACGTCGCCGCCGGATTGACCGCCGCCGCAGGCGGCCAGGGTGAGGGCCATGACCAGAGCCAGGGCCAGCGTCAGCATTTTTTTCATCATATCCTCCTTGGCGTCACACGCACCGATTTACTGTGCTAATAATTTACCATACTAAAGTAACATTGTAAAGACCTATTTCATCCAAGATCATCAGCGGCAGCTCGGCGGAGTTTGGGCAGTTTCGACAAGAGCGCGGGATTGGGCGGGACGGCACACAGATGACCGGCAGACGGCGGTCCTGAAAGCGATGCTTGCAGGGCCGCTGTCTGCCGTGGGGCTCTATTGGGAGCGAGATGATGGACCGCCGTCCCCGGGAACCTATGTTGGCATCATCCCCCGGACGGCACGCGGTATACCGTCAGGCGGTCCCCTTCCCGTAGGGTGACGGTCTGATAATCCTGCCGGGAAACATATGCGCCGTTTTGCCGCACATAGGTCATTTCCGGCGGCGGTGCGTGCTGCAAAAGGCAGGCGTACAGGGTCGTTCCCGCCGCAAGCTGTCTCTCCGCTCCATTCAAAAGGATGGTCATACCGGCGGCTGTCCCCCGCTCTCCATGGCCCAGCCGATTCCCAGAAGCGCCGCAATCTCTCTTGTGGGCTTGCCGTGGGCGTCGTAGTTCAGAAGCTGATAGTAGATGCGCACGGCCTCCTCCATCTCCTCCGGACGGATCCGGTTTCCCTTCTTACACTTCATGGCCGCGTTCCTCCTGCTCTCCCTCCGCCGACTGCATCAGCCACCACATCGGATTGTCCCGTTCCGCATTGTGTTGGCAATTTTCGGCGCCGCAGTTTTCCGCCTGGCATCCGTCGCAGAACATTACAACGTCACCGGCGCCGCCCTCAAGGACCTGTTCGAGGCGGTGAAGCGGCCCGGGGACCGGCTGGCGGGCGCGTGCTTCACCAGCGGCTCCGCCGGCACCATGAGCGCCGGGGACTACCTGAAGGAGCACTATCCCCAGATGAAGCTGGCGGTGGGCGAAGCCCTGCAGTGCCCCACCATCCTGGACAACGGCTTCGGCGGCCACCGGATCGAGGGCATCGGCGACAAGCACATCCCCTGGATTCACAACGTAAAGAACACGGACATGGCCATCGCCATCGACGACGAGGACAGCCAGCGGCTGCTGCGCCTGTTCAACACCCCCGAGGGGACCAAGTACCTCAAAGAGGAGCTGGGCCTGGAGGACGAACTCATCGAGAAGCTGAGCTGGCTGGGCATTTCCGGCATCGCCAACGTGCTGTGCTGCATCAAGATGGCCAAGTACTACGAGCTGACGGAGCGGGACGTGGTGACCACCGTGCTCACCGACTCCGCCGCCATGTACCAGAGCCGGATTGCGGAGCTGGACGAGATGCACGGGGCGTACAACGCCGCCGGGGCGGCCATCGACCACCACCTGCACATGCTGGGTCTGAAGACCGACAATCTGCTGGAGCTGACGTACGCCGACCGCAAGCGGGTGCACAACCTGAAGTACTACACCTGGGTGGAGCAGCAGGCCAGGGACGTGAAGGACCTCAACGCCCTGTGGTACGACACCGAGGGCACCTGGGACGCCGTCCACGCCCAGGCCCATGAGCTCGACGAGCTCATCAATGCGTTCAACGAGGCCACCGGTCTGCTCAAGGAGCTGTAAGAGAACAATTGCCGCGCGCGGATTCGCGCAAAGATGGAGAAGTATGGCAAGCGGGTATGTCTGAAACGGCATACCCGCTTGTCTCTTCTATCCGCCGATCTGGTTCATATCCCGCGCCGCCTCCGAGCGCACCTGGGCGGAGAGCTCCCCGTGCCGCGCTGGCTTGTGGAGGATGGCCCGGCCCAGCGCCCGGCGCAGATCCGCTCCGTGGAGCCCCCGGAGGGGAATCTCCTCTCGGGAGTGGAGGCAGGGCTTCAGACAGCCGTCCGCTGTCAGCCGGATGCGGTCGCACCGCCCGCAGAAGCAGCCGCTCAGGGGCCGGATCAGCCCCACGGTCCCCACAGCCCCCGGCAGCCGGAACCGCTCCGCCACGCCGCCGGTTTCCCCCAGCGCCTCCAGGTCGGGCAGGCGCTCCAGCACCGCCTCGCAGGGCAGGTAGGCCTCCGGCCCGAAGGGGGCCGCCCTACCGATGGGCATCAGCTCGATAAAGCGCACCTCCACCGGCTCCCGCGCCGTCAGGGCGGCCAGCGCCGGGATTTCGTCGTCGTTGAAGCCGCCGATCAGCACGCAGTTGAGCTTCAGCGGCGTCAGCCCGGCCTCCCCGGCGGCCCGGATGCCCGCCAGGGTGTCCTCCAGCGTCCCCATCCTGGTGACGCACCGGTATTTTTCCGGGTCCAGGGTGTCCAGACTGATGTTCACCCGGTCCACCCCCGCCGCCTTCAGCGCCGCCGCCATCCCCGGCAGCAGCACGCCGTTGGTGGTCAGGGTCAGCTCCTCCAGCTGGGGGATGTCCCGCAGCCTACGGCAGAGGGACAGCATCCCCCGCCGCACCAGCGGCTCGCCGCCGGTGAGCCGGATCTTCCGCACCCCCAGCGCCGCCGCCGCCCGGGCGATCTCCTCCATCTCCTCCAGGGAGAGAATCGCCCGGTGCTCCCGCTTGTTCACCCCCTCCGGCGGCATGCAGTATACGCACCGCAGGTTGCAGCGATCTGTCAGGGAGATCCGCAGATAGGTGATCTCCCTGCCCAACGTATCCCTCAAAGCGCTCCTCCTCCCCTGTCCCACAATCCATCGTCAAAAGCGCTCCCGGACAGTCCCAGGAGCGTCCAGCCGGTAGCCCCCCAGTTTTTCCAATCTGAGGCGGAACGCCCCGCCCCGCAGCACCTCCAGCAGCTTCTGCACCATCGGGGTCTCAAACGCGCCGTCGGGGATGAGCAGATCGTACAGCTCCGTACAGACCGGCAGAAAATCAAGGCCGTAGAGCCGGGCGGCCGAATAGATCCCCATCCCGGCATCGGCGCTCCCGGAGGCGATCTGGGCGGCGACGGAGGTGTGGGTAAATTCCTCCCTGTCGTAGCCGTAAATCGCGGCGGTATCCATCCCGGCCTTCCGGCACAGGTGGTCCATCAGAATCCGGGTGCCGGAGCCCCTCTGCCGGTTCACGTAGCGGAGTCCCGGCCGGGCCAGATCCGTCACGCCCCGGACGCCCAGGGGATTCCCGGCGGCCAGCATCAGCCCCTGGGTCCGGCCCACGCACTCCACCAGCCGGACGCCCCCGGAGGGAAAGTACTTCCTGATGAACGAGGTATTGTAGCTGCCGTCCCGCTCATCCAGCAGGTGCACCCCGGCGACATGCGTCTCCCCCCGGCGCACCGCCATAATCCCGCCCATGGAGCCCACATGGGTGGAGCTCATACGGAGAGCCGGGTCCGCCAGATGCAGCAGATCTGCCGCCTCGTCCAGCAGGGGGTCGTGGCTCCCGATGGCCAGCAGGGTATGCGCCAGATCCTCCTCTGTGCGCAGCAGGCGGACCTGAACCGTGCTCCCGGCCTCGTAGCCCTCCACGCCCTGGGGGACCTCCAAAATGCCGTCCGCCTTCATAAAGGAGGACACCACCCCGCTGCCCCGGCCCAGGGGGGACGCGATCAGCTTCCCCGCCGCGCGGCCGAGCCGCACCCGGACAAACTCCTGGTATTTCAGTCCCGAGACCACCGGCCGGGACAGGACGGCCTCCCGGTGCACGTCCCTGCGTGTGCCAGCCTGATACCAGTCCTCCAGCAGGGGCCTGAGCAGCTCCGTGAGAACCAGAATCCCGGAGACCGGATAGCCGGGCACGCCCAGCAGGGGCTTGCCGCCCCGGTGTCCCAGGATAGCGGGTTTGCCGGGCTTCATGGCGATGCCGTGGAAGAGCACCTCTCCCACCTCCCCGAGGACGGCGGCGGAGTAGTCCTCCCGCCCGGCGGAGGACCCGGCGTTCAGCAGCACCACGTCGCACTGGGACAGCGCCTCCTCCACGGCGGCACGGATGGCCGCCCTCTCGTCCGGCACAATGGGGAAGGTCCTGGGCTCCGCTCCCCACTGGACCAGCATGGCGGAAAAGATGGCGGAGTTGAACTCCACCACGTCCCCCGGCTCTGGGCTGGCGGTGGGCGGAACCACCTCATCGCCGGTGGGAATGATTCCCACCACGGGACGCCGCAGAACGGCAGCCTCCAGCACCCCGGCGGCCAGCATCGCGCCCATGGCGGAGGGGGAAATTTCCACGTGCGAGGCCAGAATCATCTCCCCCGCGCAGATGTCCTCCCCGATCTGCCGGATGTGCTGCCAGGGGACGGCGGCGGCGTGGAGGCGCACGGAGCCGTCCTCCTGCCCCACCACGTCCTCCGCCATTACCACGGCGTCACAGCCCTCCGGTACCGGGTCCCCGGTGTCCACCGCCGTGAACGCCTCCGCCCCCAGGGTGACCGGCGTGGTCTCCGTGGCCCCAAAGGTCGCCCGCGCCTCCAGGGCAATGCCGTCCATGGCGCAGGCCGGATAGTGGGGCGCACAGATGCGCGCGTAGACCGGCTCCGCGGTGATCCGGCCGCAGGCATCCTGCACCGGGATGGTCTCCGCCTCCGGGCCGAAGCCCGCGCAGCGCAGCGCGTCGCGGAACTCCCGCCGGGCCCGCTCCAAGGGCACATTGGTCAGATACTGAAACGCCATGGGAATCTCCTCTCCATCGTACGATGCGCCCGGCCCCCGGTTCAGCGGTAGAGCCACACCTCGATCTGTTCTCCCGCCGCCGCCCCCTCGCAGTCCCGGGGGATGCAGAAGCAGCCCTCCGAGCCCGCCAGGGCGGTAATGAGCCCTGACTTGCTCCTGATGGGCCGGGCCAGGCGGACGCCGCCCTCCTCCGACAGGAGCACTCCCATGTACTGGGCCCTGCCGTGGTTGGCGCCGACCGCCTCGGCGAGGACGGCGGGGACGGCATACCGCCGGCGGATGCAGCCCTGGAGCCGGTCCAGCAGAGGGCGGACGAACAGCTGCGCGACGAAAAACGCCGCCGCCGGGTGGCCCGGAAGACCGAAGACCGGTTTGCCCCCGGCTCTCCCCAGAAGCGTAGGCTTGCCGGGCTTCATGGCGACGCCGTGGAAGAGCACCTCCCCGCAGTCCTCCAGAACCCGGCTGACGGCGTCCTTGGTCCCCACGGAGGTGCCGCCGGAGATCAGCACCATATCGCACACCGCCAGCGCCCGGTCCAGCGTCCGGCGCAGAAGGATCTCGTCGTCCCCCAGGGCCCCGAAGCCGGCAGCCGTCCCGCCCGCCTCCTCCACCAGCGCCCGGAGCATGGTGGAATTGACGTCCCGGACCTGCCCCTCCCCCGGCGTCTCCGCCACGGGGACCAGCTCGTCTCCGGTGGAAATGATCCCCACCACCGGCCTCCGGCACACCGTGACAGCTGCGGCTCCCAGGGCCGCCAGCGCGCCTATGTCCTGGCTGGCCAGCCGCCGGCCAGCCGGGAGCACCACCTGGCCGGGGCGGACGTCGTCCCCTCTGAAAATCAGGTTGGCCCCTGGGGCCGCCGGCTTACAGACGCCGATGGCGCCGTCCCCATAGTCCTCCGCGTACTCCAGCATCACCACCGCGTCGGCCCCCTCCGGCACGGCCCCGCCGGTGGGCACGGCCGCGCAGCAGCCGGCTGCCAGGGGCTCTCCGGCCCCCGCGCCCATCCGGATCTCCCCCTGGAGGGTGAGAAGGGCGGGGATCGCCTCGGAGCAGCCGAAGGTGTCCTCAGCGCGGACGGCATAGCCGTCCACCGTGGACCGGTCGAAGCCGGGCACAAACTCCCCGGCGGTCACCGGCGCGCAGAGGACCCGCCCCCGCGCCTCCTCCAGGGGAACCTCCTCCGGCACCGGGCGCGGAGGGAAGGCCGTCTCCAATATCACAAGAACTTCCTCCGGTGTTTTCACCGTCAACATAGCCTGTTCCCTCCTGCCGTCAAAGTCCCAGGCTTGCAATTCTCAGCCGCCCGGGCTATACTATCACAAAAAAGGGGGCGTATATATGGACGAGCGCTATTCCCGGAACCTGCCCGCCGTCTCGGAGGAGGAGCAGGCCGTTCTTGCCCGCAGACGGGTGCTGGTAGCGGGCTGCGGCGGCCTGGGGGGATACCTCATCGAATATCTGGCCCGGATGGGCGTGGGGGAGATCACGGCAGTCGACGGGGACCTGTTCGAGCCGTCCAACCTGAACCGGCAGCTGCTGGCCGTCCCGTCGCTGCTGGGGACCAGCAAGGTCCGCGCCGCCGCCCGGCGGGTCGGGGAAGTCAATCCCTCCGTCAAATTCCGGGCCGTTGAGGCCTTTCTGGCGCCGCACAACGCAGACGCGCTTGTCCGGGGTCAGGATCTGGTTTTGGACGCCCTGGACAATATCCCCGCCCGCCTGCTCCTGGAGGATGCCTGCGCCGCTGCGGGCGTCACCATCGTCCACGGAGCGGTCCGCGGCTGGTCCATCCAGGCGGCCATTACCCCCCCTGGAAGCGGCGTGCTCCACAGCATTTACGGCTCCGCCGCCGCCCCCGATGAAAAGAGCGCCCTCCCGTTCACGCCCCCCTTCTGCGCGGCCGTCCAGGCCGCCGAGGCGGTGAAGCTGCTGTGCGGCCGTCCCTCCGCTCTGGAGGGCAGGCTCCTCCTGGCGGACCTGGGCTGGACGGATTGGAGCGTCTTTCCCCTGTAGTTTGCCAAAAGCGGCGTTTTGCACAAGCTATTGCCAAAAAACGCGCACATTTTTACAAGGTTTGCATTATTATAGCCCAGCTCCGCCCAAAAAGCAACCAGAAATTATTGCGCCCCTCCTCAGAGAAGATTTGCCCAAAATGTCCCAAACCCTGCCAAAACACCGGGTAAAAGCCGCGAAATCCTCCGCACAGGTATCCTGATATCCGTCCCGCCCCTCCCCGGCGTGACGGACTCCGCCGGAGGGGCGCATTTTTTGTTGGATCGCCACAAAAAGCGGCAGTTGATTTTTGTTCTCCGGGATAATTGACAACCCCCCTGCACCGTGGTATCATAAAATAAACTGGCCGGTTGTTTTTGAAAGTGGTGGACGAGCCCCTTTCCAAACAGAGCTTTGCTGGGCGCGAACCTGGCTTACCTTGTTTTGGAGGGGCTTACTGTATTTTTTCACCTGGAGGAATAAACATATGAAACAATTTATTTCCGGCCTTCTCTCCCTCGCCATGCTCCTGAGCCTGCTGGCCGGCTGCGGCAAAAACGACGGCGCTTCCCCTCCCGCTCAGCAGCTCCCGAAGGGACAGAGCCAAGCCCCCGTCTCCGACCCGGATCCCGCCCCTCTCCCAGTGGATACGGTGATCCTCAAGGAGGATGATGACCAGATGCTTAACACCTACACCCTGCTGGCGGTGAACCCCGACGCCCCCTTTACTGACGCCGACGGCAGTCCGGTATCCGGCGTGGCGGTCAACGCCGCCGGGGCCGAGGCCCTTATTGACTGGTTCCTCTCCGAAGAGGGCATGACCCTGGCCGCCTCCTACGGCCAGGACACCTACGGCGACTGCCTCTTCTACCCCCTGGACGGCGCGCCCGCCTACTCCGGCGAGATCGCCCCCGCCGATGAGCCGTCCAGAACCATCCGTCTCTCCACCACCACCTCCGTCAACGACTCCGGCCTGCTGAACCATCTGCTGCCAGTGTTTGAGGAGCGGTACGGCTACACCGTGGAGGTGCAGTCCGTCGGCACCGGCAAGGCCATCGCCGCCGCCAAGTACGGCAACGCCGATCTGATCCTGGTCCACGCCAAAAGCCAGGAGGAGGCCTTCGTGGAGGAGGGCTTCTCCTATGTGCTGCCCGGCTTTGAGAGCGAGCGCCTATCCTTCCTGTACAACTATTTCGTCCTCTGCGGCCCCTCCGACGATCCCGCCGGCGTGAGGGACAGCGCCAGCGTTCTGGACGCCTTCGCCGCCATCGCCGGGGGCAAATACCCCTTCATCTCCCGCGGCGACGGCTCCGGCACCCACACCAAAGAGCTCTCCCTGTGGCCGGAGGAGCTGGGCATCACCGCCGAGGCGGAGAGCTTCGCGGATTACACGGACTGGTACGCCTCCGCCAACGCCGGCATGGGGGCCTGCCTGGTGATGGCGGAGGAGTCCCGCGGCTATATCCTCACCGACAAGGCGACCTTCCTGACCTTCCAGGCAAACGGCGGTATCATCCAGTAACATCATGACGGCACGCCGCCGAGGATGCGCCCCGGCGGCGTCTGCGCAGGGAGGGTTGCCCATGCAGACAGCGCTTCAAAGAGCCGTGGACCTGATTCTCACCGGAGACCGGGAGCTGGTCAGCATCCTGCTGACGACGGCCCGGGTCAGCCTCTCCAGCTCTCTCATCGCCCTTCTGCTGGGGGTCCCCCTGGGTCTCTGGCTGGGCTCCTGCCGGTTTGGGGGCAGGCGGGCGCTGGTGATCCTCAACCGCACCCTGATGGGGACGCCGCCCGTGGTCTGCGGCCTGTTCCTATATCTGCTGTTCTCCGGTGCAGGACCCCTGGGGGGGATGAAGCTGCTGTTCACCGTGGAGATCATGGTCCTGGCCCAGGTACTGCTCATCACCCCTCTGGTGGTGGGTCATCTGGAGACCTGCGCCGCCGAGGTCGCCCCCGCTGTGCGGGAGACCGCCCTCGGCCTGGGGCTGGGGCGGTGGAGGACCCTCCTTTTGCTGGCCAACGAGTGCGTCTACCCCATCTTCTCCGCCTACCTGCTGGCCTTCTCCCGGGCCATCGCGGAGGTTGGGGCGGTGTCCATGGTGGGCGGCGCCATCGCCTGGAAGACGAACGTGATGACCACCGCCATCATGCAATATACCAACCGCGGAAATTTCACCCTGGGCATCGCCCTGGGCCTGGTTCTGATGGCGGCATCCCTGCTGGTGAATCTCTGTGTATCCCTGCTGCAAAGGGGGCTGAGCCGGTGAACATCCTCCCATTTACCAAAACCTACGGCGGCCGCACTGTGCTGCGCTTCCCCGGCGCGGCCCTGGAGCCAGGGCGCGTGTACGCCGTCATCGGAGCCAACGGCAGCGGAAAGTCCACCCTCGCCAGGGTGGCCGCCGGGGCCGTCCCCGCGGACCAAAACTCTCGGATCCTGGACAGACCGGTCAAGCTGGGATATATGCCCCAGAGGAGCCACCCCTTCCGCATGTCCACCCGTGCCAATATCCTCCTCCCCGGCGGGGAGCCGGAGCGGGCGGACATGCTCATGGAGGCCCTGGGCCTCACGGCCCTCGCCCGCCAGCGGGCGAGGGGGCTCTCCGGCGGCGAGACCGCGCGGATGGCTCTGGCGAGGGTGCTGATGCGGCCCTGGGAGCTGCTGATCCTGGATGAGCCCACCGCCTCCATGGACATGGAATCTGCCATGCTGGCGGAGCATCTGCTGACACAATACCGCGAGGAGACAAACTGCGCCATACTGCTCATCACCCACGACCTCCCGCAGGCGCGGCGCTTAGCGGAGGCGGCCCTATTCCTCCACAGCGGCCAGCTCTGGGAGTTTGGACCGGCGGAGGCAGTCCTTCACAGGCCCAAAAAAGCGGAGACCCGCCGGTTCCTAACCTTCTACGGCGGAGAAAACAGCGCGGCAAGGGAGTAACCCATCTCCCCTGCCGCGCTCTTTTCATATCGTGCCATAACGCTGAGCCGCAGCGGGGGCGGCGGCCTCACACCGTCTTCCCCGCGCCCCGCCCGTTCCAGGCCCGCAGATCCTTCAGCTCCTGAAACAGCCGCACATAGCTCTCGTGCCGGCTCCTGGGGATCTCCCCCGCCTTCACCGCCGCCAGCACGGCGCAGCCCTTCTCCCTGGTGTGGCCGCATCCCACGAACCTGCAGCGCTCCAGATAGGGCCGGAATTCCACAAAGGACTCCGCCAAATGCTCCTTCAGCGCCAAATCCATCTCCTGGGCGTCAAAGGAGCTGAAGCCCGGCGTGTCGATGACCTCCGCCCCGCAGCTCAGGCGGTACAGCTCCACGTGGCGGGTGGTGTGCTTCCCCCGCCCCAATTTCCGGCTGACCTCGCTGACCTGGAGGGAGAAGCCGGGCTCGATGGCGTTAAGCAGGCTGGACTTTCCCACGCCGGAGTTGCCAGTGAAGGCGGAGAGCTTCCCGGCGATCAGCGCCTTGAGCTCCTCCACCCCCTCCCCCGTCTCCGCGCTGGTGCGGACCACCGGGAAGCCGGCCCGGCGGTAGACGGCGGCCAGCTCCTCGCCGGGGGATATATCGCACTTGTTCACGCACACCGCCACATCGCAGCCCTTCAGCGCCGCCAGTGCCGACACCCGGTCGATGAGGAAGGGGTCTGTCACAGGGATGGCCTGGGAGGCCACCACCACCAACTGGTCCACGTTGGCCACGGCGGGCCGGTCAAAGACGGTGCGCCGTGGTTCTATCTCCCAGACCATGCCCTCCCCCGGCCCCGTCTCCCGGACCTCCACCCAGTCCCCCACCAGAGGACTGCGGCCCTCCTGGCGGAATTTTCCCCGGGCCCGGCAGGTGACGGCGCCGGCCTCCGTGTCCACATAGTAGAAGCCGCTCAGGGCCTTGCGTATTCTGCCCCTACTCACTGAACGTAAACACCTCGTCCCTCCACAGCTGGCCGTCGGCGTAGACGCGCAGCTGGTAGTCCCCCGCAGGCCGCTCGGCGGCCCGCTCCAGAAGTCCGTAGTCGCCGGGGACCAGGTCGTCGAAGATAGCCGTGTCGTCCAGATAGATCTCCACATGAACCTCCTCGGGGCTGTAGGGCACGTTGAAGGAGATGGTCTTGATCACCAGCGCCTGGCCGTCGCTGTAGGTGAAGACGATGGTGCTGCCCTCCTCCACGGATTCGCCCACCTCCACGCTCTGGGTGAGCACCTGCCCGGCGGGAGCGGAGCCCTCCACCTCCTGGAACTCAGCCGTCAGGTTCAGCTGTGTCATCTGGTTCTGGACCCACTCCATGCTCTGGCCCACGCAGGCCACCATGGTGGAGTACTTGATCTCCGGCCCCTTGCTGACATACAGGGTGACTGTATCCCCCTCCTTCAGGATGGTGCCGGCGGCGGGCTCGGTGCGGATGACATACCCGGCGTCAATCTCGTCGTGATACTCCTGCTCCGGGGCCTCCACCACGTTCAGGCGCAGCTCGCTGAGCCCCTTGGTCTGCTCCAGCAGCAGCTTGGCGCTTCGGGCCTCCTGGTCCACCAGATTGAGCATCTCCCCCGACCGGGTCCCCAGGCTCAGGGTCACGGTGATGGGGATGAGGGCGTTGTTGGAGGACTTCTTCTTCCGGTCCGCCTCCGGATCCTGGCGGATGATCTGGCCCTCGGCGAACGTAGTGCTGTACTCGTGCTTGCTGCCCTCCACGATCTCGAAGACGCCCTCCACCTCCGGCAGCGCCCTGGCCTCGTCGGCGGTCAGGCCGGTGAGATCCGGCACCGTGTACTCCGGGATCACCGGCGTGGCGAAGCTGTCCATGATCCCCTGGTAGAGCCGGGTGACCCCGAAGTAGCCCACCGCCGCCACCACCAATATCAGCAGCAGCGTCTTCCACCAGCCGCCCCTGGGGCGGTCGTCCTCGTCCTCGTCGTCTGCCGGCGCAGGCGTATAGTGCTGCTGTTTCGTACGCGTCACCCCCATGTTGGGAAGATATTGGGTGGGCTCGTCCTCGCCTCCCCGCTCCCGCCGCAGATCGTCGGCGGAGTAGTCAAAGCTGATGGACGGGTCCTTCCGGAAGGACTCCAGATCGGCCAGCATCTCGTCCGCCGTGGAGTAGCGCATGTTGCGGTCCGTGGCCATGGCCTTCATGCAGATCTGCTCCAGGGCCTCCGGGATGTCGGGATTGAGCTCCCTGGGATTCAGGGGCACGGCGTTCAGGTGCTGGATGGCCACCGCCATGGGGTTGTCCCCCTCAAAGGGCAGGCGGCTGGTGAGCATCTCGTAGAGCACCACGCCGGCCGAGTAGATGTCGCTGCGGTTGTCGGTGTAGTCCCCCTTGGCCTGCTCGGGGGAGATATAGTGGACGGAGCCGATGGCCTCGTTGGAGGGGTTGGCCCCGTTGGAGAGGCACGCGATGCCGAAGTCCGTGACCTTCACCGTCCCGTCCCGGAGCACCATGATGTTCTGGGGCTTGATGTCCCGGTGGATGATGCCCCGGCTGTGGGCGTGGCTGAGGCCCTTCATAATCTGGGTGATAAAGTGCAGGGCCTCCGGCCAGTTGAGCCGGCCCCGCCGCTCCATATACTGTTTGAGGGTGATGCCGTCGATGAGCTCCATGACGATATAGTCCATATCGCCCCCCCGGCTCACATCGTAGACGGCCATGATGTTGGGGTGGGAGAGCATGGCGACGGCCTGGGACTCGTCGTGGAACCGCCGGCGGAACTCTGCGTCCTCGCTCAGATCCCTCTTGAGCATCTTGATGGCGACCAGACGGTTGAGCCGGTGGCACTTTGCCTTGAACACCACCGCCATGCCCCCGGAGCCGATGGCCTCCAGGATCTCGTAGCGGTTGTCCAGCATCTTTCCTATGTATCGTTCCATAGTCAAGCATCCTTTCCTTCCCGGCTCACTGCTGCCGCAGCAGCACAGCGGTCACGTTGTCCGGGGCGCCCCGGCTCCTGGCCAGCTCCAGCAGCCGCTCCAGGCACGCGCCGCCGTCCCCCGCCTCCAGCACCGCCGCCGCCATCTCCTGGTCCGTGGCCGTCTCAATGAGCCCGTCGGTGCACAAAAGCAGGCAGTCCCCCGCCTCCAGCACCGCCTCGTAGCTGTCGCTGGGGGCCTCCGGGTCCGGTCCCAGGGCCCGGGTGATGAGGTTGCGGCCGGGGTAGGTCCGGGCCTCCTCCGCCGTGATGTCCCCCCGGTCCACCAGCCGCTCCACCAGGGAGTGGTCTTTGGTGATCCGGGCGATGTCCCCGCCGCTGCGGATGAGGTAGGCCCGGCTGTCCCCCACGTTATTGAGCAGGGCCCGCCCATCCCGGACCAGGGCGGAGACCAGGGTGGTGCCCATGCCCCGCATGCTGCCCTCGCAGGAGCGCTCGTAGACGGCGGCGTTGGCCGCGGCCACGGCGGACTCTGCCACCTGCTTCGCGCCCTCCAAATCCATCTCTGGGGACAGCTTGTCCAGGCAGACAGACATAAACGTCTCCACCGCCAGCTCGCTGGCCAGCTTCCCGCCGCCGGGCCCGCCCATGCCGTCGCAGACCACGCAGACGGTGAACCCGCACGTTCCGGTGTCCTGGACGGCGTAGGCGTCCTGATTCTCCCGCCGGACGAGCCCGATGTCTGTCACGCCCCATATGTTTATCATGTTTGTTCTCCTCCGTTTTCCATGGCCTTGCGCCGCAGCTGGCCGCAGCTGGCGTCGATGTCTCCCCCCAAGCTCCGCCGCACGGTGGCGGTGACGCCCCGGGACTCCAGCCGCTGCTGGAACCTCCGCGTCCGGCGGCTGGGCTTCAGGGGGGACTCCGCCACGTCGTTGAGGGGGATGAGATTCACGTGCCCCGGCATTCCCCGCAGCTTCTGGGCAATCAGGTCCGCCTGCCAGTCGGCGTCGTTGACGCCGTCGATCATGGCGTACTCGAAGCTGATACGGCGGCCCGTCCTCTTGAAGTAGTCGTGACAGGCGGCGAACAGCTCGTCCACATCGTAGGCCCGGTTCACCGGCATAATCCGGCTGCGGGTCTCGCTGTCCGGCGCGTGGAGGGACACCGACAGCGTCAGCTGCAGCTCCAGCTCCGCCAAGCGCCGTATGCCGGGGATGACGCCGCAGGTGGAGAGGCTGATGTGCCGCATCCCGATGTTCAGCCCCAGCGGGTGGTTCACCAGCTCCAGAAACCGCAGCACGCTGTCCAGGTTGTCCATGGGCTCCCCGATCCCCATGAGGACGATGTTGGACACGGGCACACCGCTGTCGGCCTGGGTGAAGATCACCTGCTCCAATATCTCTCCCGGCGTCAGATCCCGCACCTTCCCCCCCAGGGTAGACGCGCAGAAGGCGCAGCCCATCCGGCACCCCACCTGGGTGGAGACGCACACGGTGTTGCCGTGGCGGTAGCGCATGAGCACCGTCTCGATGCAGTTGCCGTCCTGCAGCTCCCAGAGGTACTTGACCGTACCGTCCTCCCGGGAGCTCTGCCGGCGCACCGCCCGGGGACCCTCCAGCCGGTACCGCCCGGCCAGCTTCTCCCGCAGGGCCTTGGACAGGTCGCTCATCTCGTCAAAGGAGCGCACGCCCCGGCTGAGCCAGGCGAACACCTGCTTCCCCCGGAAGGCGGGCTCCCCCATGTCCCCCAGGGCCGCCGTCAGCTCCTCCAGGGTCATGGACCGTATTGTATCCCTCATAGCTTCCTCATTTTACAGATGTAAAAGCCGTCGGTCCCGTGGCGCTGGGGCCACAGGGTCAGGCTGCCCTCCGTCTCCCCCGCCGGCCCCGGCAGGGTGAAGGGCTCCTTTCGAAAGGCCCTCCGCTTCTCCAAAAAGGCCGCCGTCACGCCCTCGTTCTCCTCCGGCAGCACCGTACACGTGGCGTACAGCAGGACGCCGCCGGGCCGCACATACCGGCTGGCGTTGTCCAGGATGGCCCCCTGCACCGCCGGCAGTCCCGCCAGGGCCGCCGGGTCCTTATAGCGGATGTCCGGCTTCTTGCGGATGATGCCCAGCCCCGAGCAGGGCACGTCGCAGAGCACCAGGTCAAAGGCCTCCCGCCACTCCTCCCTCGTCTGCCGGCCGTCGGCCAGCTCCGCGCGGATGCAGCGCAGCCCCAGCCGCCGGGCCCCCTTCTCGATAAGGGCCAGCTTGTGGCGGTGGATGTCGCAGGCCGTGATCTCGCCCTCGTCCCCCATCTCCATGGCGGCGGCGAAGGCTTTGCCCCCCGGCGCGGCGCACACGTCCAGCACCCGGTCCCCCGGCCTGGGACCTGCCGCCAGCACCGCCGCCCTGGCGGCGGCGTCCTGGACCTGGAAGAGCCCCTCCTGAAAGGCGGGCATGGCCTCCAGATCCCCGCCGCTCCGCAACAGCCAGCAGTCCGGCATCCACGGGTGCGCCTCCAGCGTTCCGCCGGAGACTGTTACGCGCTCCACCAGCTCCTCCCGGCCGCACCGCAGGGGGTTGCGCTGGATGGCGGTGGGGACGCTGCCGTTGTGCAGCGCCAGCAGCGCCTCCGTCTCCTCCGCCCCCAGCAGCGCCAGCAGCCGCTCTACCAGCCACCGGGGGTGGCTCCAGCGCAGGGCCAGATACGCCGCCCGGTCCTCCGCCGGGATGGCGGGCAGCCGCTCCTTCTCCCGGCTCAGCCGCCGCAGCACTGCGTTGACCAGCCCCGCCGCCCGCTGGCGCCGCTTCTTCTTAACCAGCTCCACGCTCTCGTCCACGGCAGCGCTGTCCGGCACCCGGTCCATATACAGAATCTGGCACCCTCCCAACCGCAGTACGTCCCGGATCATGGGCTCCAGCTGGCCGAAGGGCTGGGCGCAGCAGGCGTCCAGGTAAAAATCCAGCAGCGCCCGGTTCTGCAGCACACCGTAGGTCAGCCGGGCCGCCAGGGCGGCCTCCCGCCGTTCCAGTCCCCGGCTAGCGGCCTTCAGACTGGCATCCGACCATGCGTCCAGCCGCCGGCAGGCGGTCAGCGCCTCCAGGGCGGCCTCTCTTCCGCCGCCCATCAGCGCCTCCCTCTGTCGTTGCGCCCGGTAAAAATCAGCACGTAGCGCAGCAGCTGCAGAAGGCTCATCAGCAGCGCCGCCACATACGTCAGGGCCGCGGCGGTGAGGACCTTCCTCGCCCCCCGCCGCTCCTCCCCGTCCAGCAGGCAGGTGCCGTCGATGGTCCCCAAAGCCCTGGCGGAGGCGTCGAACTCCACCGGCAGGGTCACCAGCTGAAACAGGGTGGTCAGACCGAAGAGAACGATGCCCGCGGCGAACAGCGGCTGGGAGTACAGCACCATTCCCAGCATCAGCGCCACAAAGGCGAACTTCGAGCCGAACTGGGTCACCGGGATGATGGCGGCGCGCACCCGCACCGGGCCGTAGCCCATGGCGTACTGCACCGCGTGCCCCGCCTCGTGGGCGGCCACCCCCACCGCCGCCACGGTGGCGGCATTGTACACCGGCTCGGACAGATAGATGGTGTTGTCCCTGGGGTCGTAGTGGTCCGTGAGCTTTCCCCGGCAGGGCCGGATGGCCACGTCCCCCACCCCGTGGGAGCGCAGGACCTCATAGGCCGCCTGGGCCCCGGTGACGCCCCGGCGGTTTCGCTCCCGGCTGTACCGGCTGAAGCTGGAGCTCACCCGGATTTGGGCATAAACGGACAGCAGCAGCACCGGGATCAGCAGAATCCAATAAATCGTATCATAATAGAATGGCATAAACAGCCCTCCTGTTCCTTCCAAACAGCGGCAGCTACGAGCGGCCCGGCAGTGGGACGGGGTGTCCCCGCAGGTAGTCTGCGGCGGCCATCCGCTTCCCCCCCGGCGCCTGGAGCTCGGTGATCACCAGCGCCCGGCCGTCCCCGCAGGCCACGGCGACGCCGTTTTTGTCTGCGGACAGGATTGTCCCCGGCGCGCTCCCGGTCTCCTCCCCCGCGTGGGCCCGGAACACCTTCCACTGGACGCCGGCCACGTCGGTGGCGGCGCAGGGCCAGGGAATCAGCCCCCGCACCTGGTTGACCAGGTCCTGGGCGGGCCGGCTCCAGTCCAGGGGGGACATCTCCCTGGAGAGCAGGCCGGCGTACTGGTACTGGGGCCCGTAGGCCTGGGGCGTCCTGGGGGCCTCCCCCCGCTCCAGCAGGGCCAGGGCCTCGCTGGCCGCCTCCCCGCCCAGGACCGCCAGCCGGTCGTAGAGCTGCCCGGCGTCCTCCTCCGGGCCGATGGGGGTGGACCTGGCCAGCAGGATGTCCCCGGCGTCCAGCTCGCGGACCATGTACTGAATGGTCACCCCCGTCTCCCGATCCCCGTTGAGCACCGCCCAGTTGATGGGCGCCGCCCCCCGGTACTGGGGCAGCAGGGAGGAGTGGACGTTGATGATGGCCTTTTTCGGAATCTCCAGCAGCGCCTGGGGCAACAGCTTCCCGTAGGCCGCCACCACGATCACATCCGGCTCCAGCCCCCGCAGCTGCTCCAAAACTGCCGCGTCCCGGCAGGACTCCGGCTGAAAAACCGGGATTCCAGCTGTCAGCGCATATTCCTTTACAGGTGTTGGGATCAGCTTCATCCCGCGATTTTTCGGCTTATCCGGCTGGCTGTAGACGGCGGCCACGTCCCAGCGGTCCTCCACCAGCCGCCGCAGCACCGCCACGGCAAAGGCCGGGGTTCCCATGAAGACAACGCGCATGCTCACTCCTCCTCCTGCTCAGCGTAGAACGCCTCCAGCTCCTCCTCGGTAAGGAAGTGGTCGATGTGCTCCACATACAGACGCCCATCCAGGTGCTCGATCTCATGGCAGAAGCACCGCGCGGTGAGCCCCTCTCCCTCGGCCTCAAACCAGCTGCCGAAGCGGTCCTGGGCCCGGATCTTCACCCGTTCGGGCCGGGTGACCATGCCCCACTTGCCCGGAACACTGAGACAGCCCTCGGGGCCAGCCTGCTCGCCCTCCTGGGAGATGATCTCAGGGTTGATGAGCTCCATCACCCCGTTGTCGTCGTCGGCCACGATCACCGCCCGGCGCAGGATTCCCACCTGGGGGGCCGCCAGCCCTGCGCCCTGGGCCTCCTCCAGGGTCTCCCGCATATCGTCCAGCAATACATGGAGCCTCTGGTTGAACTCCGTCACCTGACGGCACTTCTTGGTCAGCAGGGGATCCCCCTGCACCACAATCTTTCTGATGGCCATGGTTATTGTATCCTCCTCCGGGCGTGAATAAACCGCCTCCATAATCCTGTCCCAGGGACCTGCTGCTTTTTCTTGGGAGAAAAGCAGTAAACCGAACATTATTTCGCGCCCTTCGCCGGAGAAGGGCGTCAGTCCTCCGCGTTGCAGTCGATAAACAGATTCATCCCCCGGTTCTCCTTCTTCTGGTGGAAGGCCCGCATATAGTAGCCCAGCATCTCCCGGGTGGCGTGGTCGTTGCGCCCCACCCAGAACACCCGGTAGCGATAGCGGTTGTTCACCTTCACCACCGGCGCGGGGGCCGGGCCCACGATTTCCACGGCCATATTGGCCGCCGTGGGGTAGCGCAGGCCGGCGCGCATGGCCTCCCGCAAACCGGCGGCGGCCCGCAGTACCGCCCCCTCCTCGCCGCCGGAGACCGTGAGGGTAAAGATGTCCGCAAAGGGCGGGTAGCGCCGGGCCCGGCGCATCCGGATCTCCCCGGCGTAAAAGCTGTTGTAGTCCTGGGCGGCGGCGGCGGTGATGACCTCGTTGTCGGGGGTGAAGGTCTGGATCACCGCCCGGCCGTCCTTGCTGCCCCGGCCCGCCCGGCCCACCACCTGGGTGAGCAGGCTGAAGGTCCGCTCGGCGGCATGGTAGTTGTCCACGTACAGGCTTAAATCCGCCGCCAGGACCCCCACCAAGGTCACGTTCTCAAAATCCAGCCCCTTGGCCACCATCTGGGTGCCCAGGAGGATGGGGATTTTCTCCTGTTCAAACCGGGCCAGCAGCTTCTCATGGTTGCCCGCGACGGTGTCCGCGTCCATGCGCAGGACCTCCGCCTGGGGGAAGAGGGCGCGCAGCTCCTCCTCCACCTTCTGGGTGCCGGCCCCCACCTGCTTCATCAGCCCCCCGCACTCCGGGCAGCGCCCGGGGGAGCGCTCGGAGTGGCCGCAGTAGTGGCACATCAGCCGGCCGTTGGCGCTGTGGAAGGTCAGAGGCACGCTGCACCGGGGGCACTGGGGGGCCTCGCCGCACTCGCCGCACAGCAGCATCCGGCTGCTGCCCCGGCGGTTGAGAAAGAGGATGCTCTGCTCCCCCCGCCCCAGATTCTCCGCCAGCTCCCCACGGAGGGGTCCGCTGATCATGCCGGGGTTGCCGGCGCGGACCTCGCCGCGCATGTCGGCAATCACCACCCTGGGCAGGGGGTGCCGGTTGTACCGGCTGCGCAGGATCAGCTTCTGGTACTGTCCCCGCTGGGCCTGGAAGGTGCTCTCCACCGACGGGGTGGCGGAGCCCAGCACCAGGACGGCCCCCTGCTGGGCGCAGAGGAATTTGGCCACGTCCCTGGCGTGGCAGCGGGGCGGGTTCTCGGACTGGTAGCTGCTCTCGTGCTCCTCGTCCATGATGATCATGCCCAGGTTGTCCAGGGGCGCGAACACGGCGCTGCGGGTGCCCAGCACCAGGTCCACCTCCCCCCGGCGGATACGCTTCCACTGGTCGTAGCGCTCGCTCATCCGCAGCCCGCTGTGGAGCATCACCACCCGCTGGCCGAAGTAGGCGCTGAACCGCGCCATCATCTGGGGGGTCAGGGCGATCTCCGGCACCAGGATCATCCCCTGCCGCCCCCGGCGGACCACCTCCTGGAGCAGGCGGATGTAAACCGAGGTCTTGCCGCTGCCGGTGACGCCGTAGAGGAGGCTGCAGGACGCCTCCCCCTCCTCCAGCTTCTCCAGGACGGCGTCATAGGCCCGCTGCTGCTCCTCGCTGAGGACGATGGGCAGGCCGTCCGCCGGCTCCGGCCGGGGGACGCGCAGGACCTCCTCCTGGGTAAAGGCCACCAGCCCCCCCTTCTCCAGCCCCCGCAGGGTCTGGGGGGAAGCGCCGGTGAAGTAGCAGATGTCGCTGGCCAGGGCGCTGCCGATGGCGCACAGGAGCTTGACCACCTCGTAGCGCATGGGGGCGGAGCGCCGCTTGGGCTCCACGGCGGCCATGGCCTCCTCGGCGGAGACCGCCAGGGTCACCCGCCGGGCCTGCTTGTCGGAGATCTTCCGGGAGGCGGCGGCGTCGATGGTCACCAGACCCCTCCGCTGGAGCTCCCGGGCCACGGCGGCGGCGCCCTCCCCGCAGGCCAGCCCCAGGGTCTCCAGCTCGGCGGCGCCGCCGTGGGCGGCCAAGGTCTCCAGCACCCGGCTCTCCCGCTCGTTCGCGCCGGACTCCAGGGCGGTCTCCCGATCCACGGCCAGGGTGCAGATCTCCCGCACCCGGTACCACAGCCCGGCGGGCAGCAGGGCTTTGGCCGCGTCGAACAGGGTGCAGAAGTACCGCTCCCGCAGCCAGAGGGCCAGCTTGATCTGGCCGGGCCCCAGCACGCTCTCGTCGTCCAGGACCTCGGTGACCGCCTTCAGCTCCTCCCGGCGGCTCTCCTGGCTCAGCGCCAGGATGATCCCCTCGCTGACCTTGTTGCCCCGCCCGAAGGGGGCCGTCACCCGCACCCCGGCCCTGGCCCGCTCCGCCAGGGAGGCGGGCACCAGATAGTCGTATGGCTTGTCAATCGCATAGGTCGCCGCGGCCACCGCCACCCGCGCCACCAGGTCCATGGGCGTCACCTCCTGTTCCCCGGCTGTACTGTGTTTTTCTGCGGGAGGGCATGTCAAAAAGAGCGCCGCCCTCCCTGTTTCACCGCCTGCCGCTCCCGGATCACCGCACCGCCGCAGCCGTGCCTTTTATCTCTCAGAGCGTGCTTTGCACCCACTGGGGATTTACGTCCCAGCGGGTGCGCGATTCTTTTCCCAAAGTATCTATTCGACGTCCTCGATCACAATGTCCGCGGCGGCCACGGAGTACTGTCCCTCGGCCACCTCGTTGATGGCCACGGTCACGGGCTTCACGTCCATGGGCTCGCCGCAGTCCTCCGCCTCCTGGGCGATCTGGCGGGCCCGGCGGGCCACCACGTTTACCAGCAGGTAGCGGTTGGGAACATTGGCTGTCAGCTTGTTCATCGCGGGATAGAGCATCATAGTGAGATCATTCCTTTATTGATAAATTTGATTGGTACGCATTATTTTCCGGGAAACAGATCTCCCGGATCATAGGGCAATTTGATCCCCCTGTTTATAAAAAGGGGGGCCGTCTCACTGGTCGATCAGGGCGATCCGCTCGTCCGGACGGCAGTGCTCGGCAGTCATAATGGCGCGAATCTCATCCACGGCCCGGTCCACCGTGTCGTTGATGACGAAGTAGTCAAAATCCTTGGCGGCGGCGAACTCCTCCTTGCCCCTGGCGAGCCTTGAGCGCACCTTCTCCATGTCCTCGGTGCCCCGCCCGATGAGCCGCCGCTCCAGCTCCGCCCAGCTGGGGGGAGCCACGTAGATGCGCACCGCCTCGGGGCGCTTGCGGTGAATCTGCTCCGCCCCCTGGATCTCAATATCCAGCAGCGCATCCCGCCCCTGCTCCATGGCGCGGTCCACATAGATCCGGGGGGTGCCGTAGCGGTTACCCACAAACTGGGCGTGCTCCAGGAACTGGTCCTCCTCAATCCACCGCTCAAACTGCTCCATGGACAGGAAGTGGTAGTGGACCCCGTCCTCCTCCCCCGCCCTGGGCGGGCGGGTGGTAGCGGATACGGAGAAGTACAGCGTGGGGTCGCTGGCCAGCAGCCGGGCCACCACGGTGCCCTTCCCCACCCCGGAGGGGCCGCAGATAATAAAGGTCTTTCCTCGCCTCATGTCTCCTAACCCTCCATCACAATGGGATCCACGCCGAACCGGGGCGCCAGCTTCTCCATGGGAAGCCCCGACAGCACCACGTGGTCGCTGTCCATGATCAGCACCGCCGCCGTCTTCCGTCCGAAGGTGGCGTCAATGAGCATGCTGCGCTCCCGCGCCTCGCTGACCAGCCGCTTGACGGGGGCGGAATCCGGGGCCACCACGGCGATGAGCCGCCCGGCGGCGATCATGCCGCCAAACCCGATGTTCACCAACTCCATGGCTCACTCGATGTTCTGGACCTGCTCGCGGATCTTCTCGATCTCCGCCTTCAGGTCCACCACGTCCCGGGCAATCTGCAGGTCGCTGCACTTGGAGCCGATCGTGTTGGACTCCCGGTTGAGCTCCTGGATGAGGAAGTCCAGCTTCCGGCCCACGGGCGCGCCGCTGTGCAGCATGTCACGCAGCTGTCCCAAGTGGCTGCGCAGGCGCACGGTCTCCTCGTCCACCGCCACCTTGTCGGCGAAGATGGCCGCCTCGGTGAGGATGCGGCTCTCGTCGATGGAGGCGCTCTGCAGCACCTCGTTCATCCGGGCCAGCAGCTTCTCCCGGTACTCCGCCACCGTCTGGGGGGAGCGCGCCTCCACCAGCTGGGTCAGGGCCTCGATGGCGTCCAGCCGGCGGCCGATGTCCTCCGCCAGCCGCCGCCCCTCGGTCTCCCGCATGGCAGTATATGCGGCCAGGGCCTCCTCCAAAACAGCGCACAAATCGGCGGACACCGTCTCCAGGTCCTCCTCCCCCTTGGTCAGGGTCAGAAGATCCGGCAGGCGGGCCAGCTCGGCGGGGGACACGCCCCGCTCCATCAGGTCCCCGCCAAGCTGGCGGAGGTGGCGCAGGGCGTCGATATAGCTCTTCGCCAGCGGCTCATTCACCGCCACCACCGTCTCCTCCGCCCCCAGGGTGTTGACGGTGACGAACACGTCCACCTTCCCCCGGCTGGTGTAGCGCTGCACCATGGCCTTGACGGCGTCCTCCGCGAAGATGAAATTCCGGGGCATCTTGACGCTGACATCCAGGTAGCGGTTGTTGACGCTGCGGACCTCCACGGTGATGTCCCGGCCGTTGCGGGTCTCCCTGGCGCGGCCGTAACCGGTCATGCTCTTAACCAAATGAATCGTCTCCCTCCATAGTAACATCGCCCCTCCCCCGCCTGGGGAGGCGCGCCGCGCTCAGCAGCAGAAAAAGCGCATGCCGCCGAAACTGCACAGATTACACATCAAATAGAAGCAGGCCAGCCGTCCGCACAGGTTGTCCCCGCCGCAGCCGGTGGAGTAGACGTCGTACCCCTCTGGGCGGTAGCTTTCCCGGTTGTTCTCCACGTAGTTGAGGGTCTGCCGGTACTCCAGGTTGCCGGGGTCCATCTGACAGGCGGTCTGATAGTAGCGCCGGGCCTCGTCCACCCATCCCCGGCGGTAGCAGATGATCCCCATGAGGAAGTTCCACTCCCCATTGTGGTCGTCCATCTGCCGGAGCAGCTGCTCCGCCATGCCCAGGTCGTTGCGGTTGATGGCCATGCGCACCCGCTGAAAGGCCGGGCTCCCGGAGGACGCCTGGCGCTGCTGGTATTGGTAGCCGCCGTAGCTCTGCTGTGCGCCGCCGGCGCTGCGGCCGCTGCGCTCCTTCTGGATGGCGTCGTAGGCGGCGTTGATCTCCTTCATCTTCTCCTGGGCCAGATCGGCCAGAGGATTGTCGTGGTAGTTGTCCGGGTGGTACTTCCGGGCCAGCTCGCGGTACGCCTTTTTGACTTCCTCGTCGGTGGCGGTGCCGGGAATCTGCAAGACTTCATAGGGATCGGTCATAGATGCTCCTTGTTCCTGCCGGCGATGCGGAAGGCCGCATCGTCCGCTTGAAATGTTCCCTCCAACACGGCGGCTCCCACGCGGAAGAGCCCCTCATAAATGGTGGCCCGGAGGATGGGGCTCCAACGGCCGAAATCCCACAGCTCGAAGGCCGCACCCATCAGCCGGATGGAGTGGTCCAGGCTCACTGACAGCGCCTCCCGCGCCTCCTCCGTCAGCACCCCGCCCTCCAGGGCGAAGCGGCAGAGCAGCGGGTTGTAGCTCCCGGCGGCGAAGTCCTCCGCCAGATCGTCCGCCGCGTCCACCAGGTAGACCCAGCGGCCCAGGTGGTAGAGCAGCTGCTCCAGCACCCGGCGCTTCACCGGGTCGCCCACCTCCTCCGCCGCGCCGGCCAGCAGCCGGGCGAAGGCGTCGGCGGGCTCGTCCAGGGAGGGGCAGCCCGCCCGCTCCAGCGCCCGCAGCCGCTCCAGGTGGGTTCTGGCGGCCCGGTCAAAGGACGGACGCAGTTCCCTGGCCCGCCGGTAGGCGCTCCCCAAAGCCGCGGCGGCGGCCCGGTACTTCCTCTTACCCCCGCCGGGGTCCGCCAGGGCATCCTGTATCTGCCACCAGGCCAGGATCACGCTCTGGTCCGCCGCCAAGGACAGGGCGTCGTTTCCGGGGAAGAAGGCCCGGCCCCGGACCGGGTGGGCGATGCAGGGACGGCGGCGGGCCTCCTCCTCCCCGCCCTCCGGCCACAGGAGGATGGCCAAAAATGTAAAGTCGTAGTTGAGGATAAACCGGGCGGCCAGGCCGTACCGGTCCCCCAGGGTCCGGCACAGGCCGCAGTAGGCCGCGCCGAAGCGGCGCTTGTCCGCCTCGTCCAGGCGGCCGGCGGCAGGTCTCACATAGCCGAACATCCGCCGCCTACAGCTTTCTGGTCACCCGGTAGGTGACGGCGCGCCGCTTTTTGAGCCGGCGGTCGCAGACCGCCGCGCCGGCCAGGCCCAGGGCGAAGCCGGCCCCGCCCCACAGATACCGCGCCGCCTCCGCCGCCCCGGCGGACAGCAGATACCCCAGCAGAAACAGGGCCACGGGTCCCAGGTACACCAGCGCCGCGATGCCCAGCACCCTGCCGCCGCTGTATACCTCCACCCGGTCCCCCAGGGCCAGGGGGATGTCCGTCCCGGCGTGGATCACCAGCTCCTGTCCGGCGCAGCCGCCGCAGCCGGCGCAGTCGTGGCCGCAGGCGCTCTGCCGCCTGACCGTCAGCTCCACCTGTCCGTCGCCGCCGGGCAGGGCGGTGACTGTCCCAATCTGTGTCATGGCCGTCCCCCCTATTGGGATGAGGAAATCTTCCCGGAGATGTTGTAGGACGCGCCCACGGCCCCCACGTTGTCGTAGCCGTCCACCAGCACGATGCCGGGCAGGCCGCTGACGGTGCCGTCGGAGGTGTACTCCGTCAGGTCCACCACGATGCGGATGTCCTCCTCGGTCACAAGGTCCACCTGGTCGGCGGGGCCGCGGACCATCACGTCCACGGATGTGGTGATGGGGTCAAACCGCTGGCCTACGCTCAGGCCCACGGCGGAGATATTGGTGACGGTAAAGTTGCGGATCTCCAGGTTCTGGAAGCGGAGATACAGCGTCGTGCCGGTGATGCCGCTGAGGTTGACGCAGCCGGAGGGCAGACGGATCTCCATGGGAATCTCCTTATTCTCCAGATAGGTGCTCAGATCCACCTCGCCCAGCACCAGCTCCTCCACGTTCTCCAGGCTGGCGGGCTCCCCCGCCAGGGTGATGCTCTGGTGCTCCAGCTCCCAGCGGACATCGTCCAGCGCGGAGCCGGGGGACTCCTTGAATTTGACGGTCAGGGGCACCTCCTTGATGAGGTAGACCGGGGCCGTCACCTCGATGCGCTTGTCCGAGACGCGGATGTTGTCGTTTTCCACCACGTTCCCCTGCCCATCCAGCAGCTCGCAGCTGAACTCCTGCTGCACCGTGCCGGTGGCGTCGGTCAGATCCACCACAATCCGGGCGGACTCCACCCGGTCCACGTCCTCCTCCCGGCCGCTGAGGGTGATGGAGGAGGGCTCATACAGCAGACGGTCCGCCATGTAGGTGTAGCCCTCGGCCACCTCCCCCGTCACGCTGACCGTGACGGGCACCTCCTGGGAGTAGAGGGTGGACACCTGGACGGTGACGGTGGAGCGGGAGCACTCTACGGTGACGCGGCTGCTGTCGATGTTGTCGGAGAAGGAGTAGGTGTACTGGAGAGGATGGGGGCCCACGGCGGTGATGCCGGTCACGTTGACCTGCACCCGCACGTCGCTGCGCCGCAGGTTGTAGACCACGTCTCGGGGGCCCCGGATGGTCAGATCCAGAGTGGTGTCCTCCCCGTCGGTGAGCATCAGGTTCCGGCTGGGCAGAACGTCCTCCGCGCCGATGAACTCGATGGGCACGGAGCGGAATTCCTTGGTGATGGTGTGCCCCTGTTCGGTGTCCACATACAGCCAGAAGAAGATCGCCAGCAGCAGGGAGAGCACAATGTAGAGGATTTTGTTGAGCTTCTCATTCATCCTTGTCACCACCCTTCCTCTCCCTGGCCAGCAGGCCCTTCAGGCCCTTTTTCTTCTCCGTCTCCCCGTCCTCCTCCGGCTGGGGCAGCAGCTCGTTGCGCAGAAGCTGCTCCAAGGTCTCCGTCATCAGGTGACGCTTGAGCATGCCGCCCACGGCCACGGAGATGGAGCCGGTCTCCTCGCTGACCAGCACCACCACGGCGTCGGAGTTCTCGCTCATGCCGATGCCCGCCCGGTGGCGCATGCCCAGGTCCCGGCTGAGGTTCACGTTGCGGCTGAGGGGGAGCATGCAGCCCGCGCCCAGCACCCGGCCCTCCCGGACGATGGCGGCCCCGTCGTGCATAGGGGCCTTGACGAAGAAGATGTTTTTCAGCAGCTCCGAGGACACCTCGGCATCCAGCTTGGTGCCGCTGCGGAGAATTTCGTCCATCTGGTTGTGGCGCTCAAAGACGATCAGCGCGCCGGTGCGGGATTTGCTCATGTCGCCGCAGGCGGCGACGGTCTGGCTGATGGCCTCCTCGATGGTCTGCCGGTCCACCTGGGGCTTGGAGAACCACTGGAGGAAGGGCAGCTGGCTGCTGCCCACCTGCTCCAGCACCCGGCGGATCTCCGGCTGGAAGAGAACGATGAGGGCCACGGCGCCCCACTCCACAATGTGGGCCAGAATGAAGTTCAGCGCCCGCAGCCGGCCGGAGGACAGCCACAGCGCGGCAATCACCACCAGCACGCCCTTGATGAGCCGGGAGGTGTTGGTCTTCCGCACCAGCAGCAGCAGGCGGTACACCAGATATGCGATCACCAGAATATCCAGCACGTCCCACAGCTGCAGCGTGAAGGCAAAGTTGCTCAGCCGCTGGATGATATTCGCGAACACGTCCATCACTTCCATGGCGTCCCTCCAATGAAAAAGTATCCCGCAAGTACCCTCTATTTTAATCGAAGTGAGGGAAAAAAGCAACAAATACTATTCCATATTTTTGCCCCCGGAAGAGGAATATGCTGTCGAAATTTACTTTTTGTAAGAAAGCGGATGGAAAACCGGCAATTAAACCGGCTTCCGTGAACATTTCGTGTAAAATATTTACAAAAAATTCAGAACCTGCCTTCATAGGCGGAGGATGACGGATGGGCAGGGGATTTTGTGCTCTGCGAGGGAAAAAACCAGGAATATTTGTCGTATTGCGGGATTTTTTGCGCGGCAGGGCGGTAAAAGCCGCAGCCCGCGGCGGCGCTCTCCCCTGTCCATTTGAATCCCGCTGCACATCTCCGCGTGTAAAAAAAGCGGGACAGAGGGTACGCCGCCCTCCGTCCCGCTCTTTTCACAGCAGCTCCAGCACCGCGTCCGCCTCCCGGGGGGTGTTGAACACCGAGGCGGAGAAGCGCAGGGTCCCCGTCTCCGAGGTGCCGGCGGTGAGGTGAGCCAGGGGCGCGCAGTGGAGTCCCGCCCGCACCGCCACCCCCTGCTCCGCCAGACGGTCCGCCAGCGTCTCGGGGTCCGTGGACAGGGGCACTACACTGAGCACGGAGCTCCCGCCGTCGAAGACCCGGTAGCCCCCCTTCCGGCGCAGGCCCTCGGCAAGCCGGGAGAGCACGCCGGATTCCTGCCGGGCGATGTTCTCCACCCCCAGGCTCCGCACAAAGCGCAGCCCCTCCAGCAGCCCCGCCGCGCCGTGGACATTCTGGGTGCCGGCCTCCAGGCGGTCGGGAAGGAAGTCCGGCATATCCTGGCGGCGGGAGAGACTGCCGGTGCCGCCCTCCAGCAGGGTGCGGGGGGCGCTGCCCTCGCCGCACAGCAGAAGGCCCGTGCCCTGGGGGCCGTAGAGCCCCTTGTGGCCCGGCATGGCCACATAGGCCGCCCCCCACCGGGTCAGGTTTACCGGATGTATGCCGGCGGACTGGGACGCGTCCACCACCAGGGGCACCCCCCGCTCCCGGCAGACAGCTGCGATCTCGTCCATGGGCAGGAGGTAGCCGAAGACGTTGGACATGTGGGTGCAGATCACCGCCTTCACGTTCCCGTCCACCGCCCGGCGGAAGCCCTCCGCCATCTGGGCGGGGTCGAACAGCCGGCCGTTGACGATGCGCACCGACACGTCCCCAATGGCGTGGAGGGGCCGGGTGACGGCGTTGTGCTCGTAGCCGGAGATCACTACCGTGTCCCCGGGGGACACCAGGCTCTTCACCGCCAGGTTCAGGCCGTGGGTGGCGTTGCCGGTGAGAATGACGTTGTCCGGCTGGGATACGCCGAACAGCTCCGCCGCCTCCGTCCGGCAGCGCAGCATCATCTCCGCCGCCTGGCGGGCGGCGGGGTGGTCCCCCCGGCCGGGCGTGGTCATGGAGTGGATGGCAGCGGCCACCGCCGCCGGCACCGTGTCCGGCTTCTGCAGGGTTGTGGCCGCGCTGTCAAAGTAGATCATGGCGTTCCTCCTAACATGAAGAGAGGAGCCGCCCGCGCTGCGCGGGGCGGCTCCCCCCTGTTATATAAAGACTTCGCTGAACGCCCCATCGCTTCCCGCCAGGAATACGCGCATGGGCAGCAGGTTCTCCGCCCGCAGGCAGTTCAGGGCAGCCGGCAGGTACCGGTCCCCGACCCGCACCGCGTAGCTGCACCCCCTGTCCGTCAGGCCCATGGGGGGCCGGAAGAAGCGGGCGGTGATGCCCGCAGACTCCAGAACACGGCTCATACGCTGGGCGTGGGTGATGGAGCGGCTTAACAACAGATAGTATGGCAATGCCACCGCCTCCCTCTGCATTGTATGTCGGGGGGCGGAAAAGGTGCGGGAGGGCATGGGGGCGGGATATACAGTTGTCAAGGTGCGCTCTGTGCGGTCTTCTTGACCCCGCCGCACGCGGCCCGGTACCTGGGCCTGGTCGCACTTACTTTCGGACTTGGTTACCGCGGTGGTGGTGCTCCCTACATGCTGTAGGGCGACATGGGGGAGATGTTGCACGGCTTTGTGCATCCGGCGGGAAATTTTCTGCCGGAGGGCGGATGGGCGGGGCGCAAAAAAGAGCCCTCCCGCAGGCGGGAAAGCTCTCGGCAATGATGGATTCAGGCCCAGCGGGGCAGGTCCTCGGGCAGCGCGTAGACCCAGTCAAAGACCCCGCTCCACAGCGCCGCGCCCCACTCCGTGTGCCAGACAGCGGCCAGCAGCAGGTTGAGGTACAGGGCCAGCAGGGCCGTGTCCAGGACGATGGCCGCCGCGCCCAGGAGGGGCCAGCGCAGCCGCTGGCTGCGGATGCAGCTGACGTATACGCCCAGGGAGGCGGCGGACAGGAGCATGGAGCTCCCCCACAGCAGGGGGAAGGCCAGCAGGGGGACCAGCGTGCCGAAGATGGGAAAATACCAGCTGAAATGGCCCACGGCCTTCAGGGCGAAAAAGTTTGCCAGGGCGCACAGGCACAACCCCCCTCCCGTGACGTCGCCCCAGACGGGCCGGCGCTCCTCCATCCCCTACGCCTCCTTCAGCAGCAGGGCTACCGCCTGGGCGGCCATCCCCTCGCCGGATCCGGTGAAGCCCAGGCCCTCCTCGGTGGTGGCTTTCACGCTCACCGCGTCCGGTGACAGGCCCAGATCGGCGGCGATGTTCTCCCGCATCCGGGGGATGTAGGGGGCAAGCCTGGGCCGCTGGGCCACCACGGTGGCGTCCACATTGCCCACCGTATAGCCGTGCGCCCCCAGCAGGGCCGCCACCGCGCGCAGCAGATCCCGGCTGTCCGCCCCGGCATAGCGGGGGTCGCTGTCCGGAAAGAGCCCGCCGATGTCCCCCAGGGCCGCCGCCCCCAGCAGGGCGTCCATCACTGCATGGAGCAGCACGTCCGCGTCGGAGTGGCCCAGAAGGCCGCGCTCACTGGGGACCGTCACGCCCCCCAGCACCAGGGGCCGGCCCTCCACCAGCCGGTGGACGTCGTAGCCCTGGCCAATTCTCGGCACGCTCACGCCTCCGCCTCCCTCCGCCGCAGAATCTCCACCGCCAGCAGCAGGTCCTCCGGCGTGGTGATCTTGATGTTCTCGTAGTCCCCCTCCGTCAGGTGGACCTCCTTGCCCAGGCGCTCCACGGCGGCACAGTCGTCGGTCACCGCCCCGCCGGCGTCACGGGCGGCCTGGAGGGCCGCCCGGAGAAGGCTGGCCTCGAAGACCTGGGGGGTCTGCACCGCCCGCAGATCCTCCCTGGGGGGGGTGCTCACCACCACGCCGTCCCGGACCAGCTTGACGGTGTCCTTCACCGGCACGGCGGGCGCGGCGGCGTTGGTGCGGCGGGCCAGAGCGATGGTGCGGTCGATGAGCGCCGGCGACGCCAGGGGCCGCGCCCCGTCGTGGACCGCCAGAAAGGCGGCGTCCTCTCGGCACTCCAGGCTGGCCGCCAGCACGGAGTCCAGCCGGGTGTCCCCACCCCGGACGATCTTCACCGGCTTGGAGATCCCGTAGATTTTGCACAGGTCGCCGGTGGACAGCAAATCCTCCTCCCGGACGGCCACCACGATCTCGTCCACCAGCTCCGCCTCGTTCAGGGCCCGCAGGGTCCAGGCCAGCACGGGCACGCCGTCCAGCAGGGGGGCCATGAGCTTGTTGACCTCCCCCATGCGGCGGGAGCTGCCGGCGGCGGCCACAATGGCGCTGCAGAAGGGGTGCGCCTCCTTCTCTCTGTGAAACAGCCTGGAAAAGAGCCTTATCATACCGCCTGTCCTCCCGACATCGCCGCGTTTACCTGGGTCTCAATGGCGTGGTACTCCTCCTCCATGGACAGCACCATCTCAGAGATCAGAATCTGCTTGGCGCTGCGCAGCATCTTCCGCTCCCCGGTGGAGAGGCCCCGCTCCCTGTCCCGGCGGACCAGACCCTTGGCCACCCGGGCCACCTCGTACAGGTCGCCGCTCTTGATTTTCTGCATATTCTCCCGATAGCGCTGGTTCCAGCTGCCGGTGAAGCGCTCCACCTCCAGCATGGTCAGATCCCGCAGCAGCTTCGCCGCCTTGACGGGGTCCACCACGCTGCGCAGCCCCACGGCGGCGCTGGCGGCGGTTGGAATCTTCAGCACAAGGCCCCCCACAGGCATACGGAACACATAATAATCCTGCGAGCCGCCGGCAACCGTCTCCGTCACAATTCCGTCGATGACGCCGGCCCCATGCATGGGGTGCGCCACCTTGTCCCCTACGCGAAACATATTCCACCCGCCTTTCGTCTAGTACACATTTACAAACTTCCTTTACCGCGGTCCGCAGCAAAATTGCTTCTCCTTACATTGTATACCAATATTTGCTAAATGACAAGAGAAATGTTTGAGAATGTGTAAAATAATTCTTATGTCGGGCGGTTTTGGGCCCATTCTTCCCGTGTTAGTTCCAACTCCAGCAGGGTGACGGGACGGGCGAAGCGTGTCCACACACTGCGTCCTACCGGGCGGAAGCCGGAGCGCAGGTGGACGGCCAGGGCGGCGGCGCGGTCCTCCTCGAAGGAATTGCGCAGCACCGGCACGCCGCAGTCCTCAAACGCCCGCCGCAGCAGCAGTTCCAGGGCCGGCAGGCCGTATCCCCGGCCCCGGAAGGGGGCGTGGATCACCACGCCCATGCCGTACCCGCCGCCGGGGGACTCCCGCTGAAAATTCACCTCCCCCACAAAGGCTCCTGTCTCTATTTCACGGACAAAGGCGTAAAACCGCTCCGGCTCACGGCCCACCAGGCGGGCGTGCTCCGCCGGCCAGAGGGGCTCGGGCAGGTCGATGCAGCCGGTGTCCGGGTGGTAGCCGTCGTAGGATACGTCCCAGCCGGCGTTGTAGGCCATGGTGGCCGGGTCGGCCTCCATGGCCTGGCGGAACCACAGGTCCTCTACCGCAGGTATGTACAGCTCCAGCATGGTCATGCCTCCTCTCCAAAACAGCGGGCGCTTCTCTCACAGTGGGCGGCGAAGGCCGCCGGGTCCAGGCGGAGGGTCAGCGCGTCATAGATCCCGCCCCGGACCTGCCGGGCCCCCCGCCGCCGCCGGCACTCCCGGAAGCCCAGCTTCTCCGCCAGGCCCACCATGCGGACGTTGCCGGACCAGGTCTGGGTGTAGAGCGCCGTCCAGCCCGCCGCAAGGTGGTAGCGGACAAAGGCGGTCAGGGCCTGGGTCCCCCAGCCGCCGGACCAGCAGGCGGGATCGTTGATGTCAATACCCACCGCCCAGCGCTGGGCGCGCAGCTCCTCGCTCGCCTCCGGCCGTGTCCACTCCAGGTTTTCGTCCAGGCAGTAGGTATTGACAGAGCCGATGTGCGTCCCCGCCGCCGTGTCCACCTCGAACTCCAGTCGGTGGTCCGGCAGGGGCTTTTGCAGCCGCTCCAGCGCGCCGCGGCGGTAGGCCGCCGGGTCGAAGGCGGGGTCAAGGGGCTCCCAGGGGGCGTCCCAGTCGGTCCAGCGGGTCTCTACGGTGCGCCAGTAGATGTCGTCGGCAATGTCGCTCTCCCGCATGTCCCGCAGGAGGATGTTCTGGTATTTGATCTGCATGAATGTGTTGTTCCTCCAAATGTATTCGGAGGGCAGTTTATCAGGCGCAGTCCCTCCTGCTGCGCACAGCGATCTTTTTCATGGTTTGTACCATCCTTTCATTAAGATGTATACAGAATAGCATATCTATGGAAAAACCGCAACAGCTTTTATCCAACCTCCACCGCCTGGCCGGTGTGGAAAAAGTACAGGATCCGCCGCGTCACCGGCAGCTCCAGCATCCTCTCCAGCGCGCCGCTGTAGGCCGCCAGCTGGGGGCGGTAGTAGTCCAGCTTCTCCGGCAGGGACGCCTCCGTCACCCGGTCCGTCTTGAAGTCCACCACCGTCACCGCCCCGTCCTTCACCGCGTACAGGTCCACCACCCCCTGGAGCAGAACCTCGTCCGTCCCGTCCAGCTCCGGGCAGCAGACCGCCGCCGGCACCAGGAGGCTGAAGCGGTACTCCCGCTCCACGCGCTCCGCCTCCCGCAGCTCGCGGGCCAGAGGCGAGGCCAGAAACCGCCCCACGGCGGCCAGATCCACCGCCGCCGCCTGCTCCTCCGTCAGAAGCCGCCGCCGCACCAGGTCCGCCACCGTCTCCCCCGGATCGGTCTTTCCGCTCAGATCCACGTACTGCATCACCAGGTGCACCGCCGTGCCCCGCTCCGCGCCGTCCACAGGCCGCTTCCCCGCCAGAAAGCGGGGGGCGGCGAAGACCGGGCGGGCGTAGGGCTGGAGGGTGTCCTCGGCAATCTCCCGGTCCTTCTCCCGGCCCTTGAGCTGGGTGGCGGTGAGCTTGGTGGGGGCGGAGCAGGCCGCCTGGTGGGGATAGACGAACTCCAGAGCCGCCCGGTCCACCGGCAGGGCCTCCCCGCCGGCAGCCCGGGCCGCCGCCTCCCCCGCCGCCGGCGGCTCCCCGTAGGGGACGCCGTCGTGGAAGGCCACCACCCAGCTCTCGTCCCCGGCGGGGGCGCAGGTCCCCTCCTCCAGCTCCGCGATCTCCCGCAGGGGGGCGGCCTCCCGCCGCTGCAGCAGGGGCAGCAGAATCCACTCCGCCATGGACTTGGCGCCGTCCACCGTCTCCGGCGGCACCCGCAGGGCCGACAGGGCGGCCAGTTCCGCCAGCTTCCGGGCCGCCCCGGGGAGGGACGCGGTCATGATCAGCTTCTCCCGGGCCCTGGTCATGCCCACGTACAGCACCCGCATCTCCTCGGCGCGCATCTCCCGGCTCAGGCGGCCCGCCACCGCCTCCCGGGCGATGGTGGGGTAGCGCAGGCGGCGGTCCAGGTCGATATACAGGGGCCCCAGGCCCAGCTTGGGGTGGACCAGCACCGGGGTCTGCAGGTCGGTCTTGTTGAAGCTCTTGTTCAGGTCCATCAGCACCACAATGGGAAACTCCAGGCCCTTGGAGCGGTGGATGCTCATCACCTGCACGCCTCCCGCGGCGGCCCCGGAGGCCGCCGCCGGCTGCTCCCCGTTCTCCAGCAGGAGGCGGAGGTGGCTGACAAAGGCGAACAGACCCTTGTACCCCGCCCCCTCGAAGGCACGGGCGTGCTCGTAGAGGGCGATGAGGTTCTCCCGCCGCCGCTCCCCGCCGCTCATGGCCCCAAAGACCCCCAGCACGTGCAGCTGGTTGTAGAGCCGCCAGATGAGCCGGTGGATGCTCATGTCCCTGGCCAGGCTCCGCAGGTCCCCGATCTGCGCCAGAAACCGGCGGCAGACCTCATCCCCGCTGGCGGCCAGGGCCTCGTAGAAGTCCCCCGTTGGGTGCTCCCCCCGGACGGCCGCCAGCTGGTCGGGGGTGAAGCCGAACAGGGGCGAGCGCAGCACGGCGATGAGAGGCACGTCCTGCCGGGGATTGTCCAGGATCTGCAGCAGGGCGCAGACCACCGCAACCTCCATGGTGGAGAAGAAGTCCTCGTCCTCCTGGACCCCGCAGGGGATGCCCCGCTCCGCCAGCGCCAGGGTGCAGCAGCGCAGCCGGGGGCCGGGGGAGCGCATGAGGATGACCACGTCCTCCGGCCGGCAGGGCCGCAGCGCCCCCGTGTCCGCGTCCGTCACCGGGTACCCCTCCCGCAGCAGCCGGTCGATCCGCTCCGCCGCGAAGCGCGCCTCCGCCAGGGGGCGGTTCACCGGCGGGGCCTCCCTGTCCCGGTTCACGGGCACCTCCAGCAGGTGGAACTCCGTCTGGCAGTCCGCCCGCTCCGGCAGAAAGTCCGCCCCGAAGTGGAGGCGCTCCGCCTGGCCGTAGTCGATCTCCCCCATCTCCCGGCTCATAATGGCCTGGAAGACAAAATTTACCGCGTCGATCACCGGCCGGCGGGAACGGAAGTTCTGGCTGAGCAGAATCCGCCGGGGCCCCCCCTCCTCCTGCCGCCGGTCCGGGTAGCGCTGGTACTTCTCCAGGAAGATGGTGGGGTCCGCCAGGCGGAAGCGGTAGATGGACTGCTTCACGTCCCCCACGGTGAACAGGGCCCGCCCCTGGCGGGAGACGGCGGAGAAGATGCAGTTCTGCACCTGGTTGGTGTCCTGGTACTCGTCCACCATCACCTCCAGGTAGCGCCTCCCCACCTCCGCCGCCAGGTCCGTGGGCCGCCCGTCCTCCCCCAGCAGCAGGCGCACCGCGTAGTGCTCCTGATCGGAGAAGTCGGTGGCGTTGCGGCGCAGCTTCTCCCGCTGGTAGGCCGCCGAGAAGTCCGCGCACAGCGTCAGCAGGGCCTCCATAGCCGGGGCGGAGCGGCGCAGATCCTCCCCCGCCTCCGCCCCGGATACGGCCAGCACCGCCTGGGCGGCGTTCATCTCCGCTCTGCACCGGTCCCAGAGGTTTTTCATCTTCTGCTTCAGCTCCGGGAACTCGCACCCCCTGGCGGCGCTCAGCCGGGGCCAGCTCACGGCGGCGGCCGCCGCCTCGTCCCAGCCCTCCTCCGTCCGCTCCGCGAGGATCGCCAGCTGCCGGGCCGCCCCGGTGAAGCCGGGGCTGTAGGCCCGCCAGAGGGGGCCGTCGTCCGCCATCTGGCTGACGCCGTCCTCCAGCAGGGCGGCCCAGTGGCGGGCCTTCCGCCCCAGGCCCGCCAGCAGCTCGGCGCCGTAGACCGTGCGCCCCCCGTCCGCCGGGAGGCTCCGCCAGAGCGCCGCCTGCTCCTCCAGCCAGCGGAGGGGGTAGGCGTGGCTCTGGACCTTCCCGTGGAGATCCAGCACCAGCTCCTCCAGCCCCCTGTCGTCCCGGCCGAAGCCGAAGGCGTCCGCCAGCTGCGCCGCGCCGGGGCCCATACCGGCGTAAAAGGCCTCCAGCACGCGGCCCAGCACACGGCGGCGCAGCAGGGCGGCCTCCCCTTCGTCCAGCACACGGAAGTCCGCCGTCAGCCCCCGCTCCCCCTGGAAGTCCAGCAGGTGGACGTTCTCCCGCAGCAGGGCGGTGCAGAAGGCGTCGATGGTCTTGATGTCCGCCTGGTAGACCAGCAGCAGCTGGCGCTGGAGGTGGCGGTCACCAGGCCGGTCCGACATGCGCCCGGCCAGCTCCTGGGCGATGCGCTCGCGCAGCTCCGCCGCCGCCGCGCGGGTATAGGTGATGATGAGGAAGTCGTCCATATTGGCCTGCTCCTCCCCCAGCACGCGGCGGAACAGGCGGTCCACCAGCACGCGGGTCTTGCCGCTGCCGGCGGCGGCGGAGACCAGCAGGCTCCCCCCCTGGTCCTCCACCACTGCCCTCTGGCTGTCGGTCAGCATCACGCTCATATCCGCTCCTCCTCTATGGTTGTGTCGATCTGGCTCCAGAACTCCGCCGGGGTCACGGGGCGGATCAGCTCCATGCGGTCACCGCCCTCCCCGTCCATGAAGTGGCAGGCGGAGGCGAATTCACAGTAGGTGCAGGCGCTGTCCTCCTCGCTGCGCCCGCAGGGGTCCGCGTCGATGTTGCCGTCGCGCAGCTCACAGGCGATCTTCTCCAGCAGCCGGTCCACGTAGCGGCTCAGCTTCCCCAGCTCCGCCGCCGTGGCCACGCCCTTGGCGATGGACCCGTCCCGGCCCAGGGTGAGGGGCAGGAAGCGGGGGGACTCCAGGGCGCTGTGCTCCATGGCACGCAGGACCTCCGGCTCCCCCAGGACCATGCCGCTGCGGCGCAGCTCCCGGTCCAGGGCGGCGCGCAGGCGGGCCTCGTCGATCCCCCTGGGCTGGCTGACCAGCACGTCCCGGGCGGGCAGGTACAGCACCCCCGCCGGGACGATCTCGCGGCCGAAGAGGGCCCCGCCCTCCCGCTCCAGGGTGAAGAGGTAGAGGAGCATCTGGATGTTCAGGCCGTGGCGCACGTCCCCCAGGTCGAAGGCCTTTTTCCCCGACTTGTAGTCCACCACCCGCAGATACAGCCGCCCATCCTTGAGCCAGCCGTCCACCCGGTCCACCTTCCCCGTCACCGTCAGGGAGGCCCCGGCGGTCTGCACGGAGATGGCGGGCAGATCCCCGCCGTCCCCGAAGCCCAGCTCAAAGGCCACGGGCACAAAGTCCGACGCCGCCAGCTCCTCGGCCACGTTCTCCACAATGACCCCCACCGTCCTGCGCAGGCGGCGGAAGAGGTAGCGGAAGCGGGCGTCCCGCTTGTCGAAGGAGGGGAGGGAGGCGTCCATATATTGGCGCACCGCCTGGTCCGTCAGCTCCTCCAGCTCCTCCCGGCCCACCTGGGCGAAGCCCCCCCGGTCCACGGCGGCGCGGGTGACGTGCTCGAGGACGTAGTGGAGGAAGGTGCCCACCTGGGCCGCGTCGAAGCCCGCCGGCGTGCGCTCCCTGGCCCGCAGGCCATACTGCATGAAGTAGGCAAAGTGGCAGGAGCTGACCTTGTCGATGCGGCTGGCGCTCATGCGGTAGCTGCGGCCGTAGAGGGTCTCCACCGCCGGCGGGGAGAGGCGGCCACGCTGCATCCGGGCGGCCCGGTCCATGGCCTCCAGGGCCTCGGACCAGCGGCCGCTCTCTTGGAAAAACCGCCGCAGCTCCTCCCCCCGCTCCCCGCCCGCCAGCTCCAGGGCGGGAACGAGGGCGGAGAGGCGGCTGGGCAGCGCCCCCCGGTCCGTCTCCTCCGGCGTCCCAGGCAGCAGGGCGCGCACCCGCCCCACCACAAAGGAGGGCCGCAGCGGCGCGCCGGCCAGGTCCGACGCCGGCCAGGTCACCCACAGCCGGTCCGTGGGCTGGGCCAGGGCGGCGTAGAGGTTCTGCAGCTCGATGTGGAACAGCTCCATGCCGCTGGGGGCCAGGTCGATCCCCGTCTCCCGCAGCCGCTCCCGGTCCTCCCGGGTGAGCAGGCCCGTGCCGGCCTGCACCGCCGGGAGCACGTGGTCGTTGGCCCCCATGAGGAAGAGCACCTTCACCCGGTGGCGGTCATTGCGGGTGATCTGGGTGGCCTGGACCTGATCCAGGGACACGGGGATGGTCCCCACGTCGTACTGGGTGAGCACCAGCTTCAAAAGCCGGGTGAACTCCTCCGTATCCAGGGGCGCGTCCTCCAGAATGCCGGCAAACTGGTCCATGACGCCGCACAGAAGCTCCCAGAGCTGGCTGTACTCCCTGGCCCGCTGGAGCTCCCCCAGCGCCTCCAGGCGCTCCGTGCGCTCCGAGAGCTGCCGGGCCAGCCCCAGCTCCTCCAGAAACGCCCACAGCACCTCCAGCTTCCCTCTGGCGCCGGGATGCTCCCTAAGTCCGCGGGCCAGGCGGCCCAGAGGGCCGGCCACCCGGCGGCGCAGAGCGTTGAGCCGGACCAGCCTCTCGGTCTGGCCGGGGGTGAAGGCCTCCTGCCAGCCGTCCGGGTTGCCGGTCCAGTCCTCGTCCCGGATCCACATGCTCCCGTGGATGTCCCAGGCGATGGCGTAGTTCTCCAGGAGGTCGCACTCCTCGTCGCTCAGCCCCGCCAGCCCCGTCTTCAGCCAGCGGAACATGTCCTCGTACTCGTACCCCCCCGCCACCGCGTCCAGGGCGCCGGCCAGCAGGCTGAGCACCGGCTTCTCCAGCACGTCGCTGCGGCGGCTGAGGTAGACGGGCACGCCGTAGCGCTCGAAGACGTTCTCGATGGTGGCGGCGTACTCGTCCAGGTTCCGGGCGGCCACGGCGATGTCCCGGAATCGGCAGCGCTCCGTGCGCACCAGCTCCAGAATCTTCGCCGCCACGTACTCCGTCTCGGTGAACATGCTCTCCGCCCGGCACAGCGTCACCCGGCGGTCCTCCCCCGGCCAGGGCCGGATGGGGCCGAAAAAGTGCCCGGTCAGGTGGTCCAGGCTGTTTGCCGGCTCCCGCGGGGGCAGAATCACCGTCTCGCACGCCGCGCCGCAGGCCGCCGCCAGCCGCTCCAGGCGCTCCTTGGCCCGAACGGACTGGGTGAACATCTCCAGGCCGCCGCAGTCCCCCAGCAGGGTCACGGTGACGGACCGGGCTTCTTTGAGCAGAATCTCGATGAGCTTGAGCTCCTGGGCGGTGAAGTAGGTGAAGCCGTCCAGGTACACGTCCCGGCCCCCGGCGTACCCCGACTCCGCCAGCCGCTCGATGAGCTTCTCCGTCAGATCCCGCCGGTCCGCCTCCCCGCCCCGCAGGCGGGAGAGGTAGGCGGCGTAGATGAGGGACACGTCCCGCACCTTCTCCCCGCTCATGCCCTCCAGGGCAGGCACCGCCTCCCCCAGATCCTCCGGCAGCACCCGGCAGGCGATCAGCTCATCGCACAGCCCGGTGAGCTCCTGGAGAAAGGGCGCCTTCCGGCTGGGCCGGGCGTAGACGGTCAGCTGGGAGACCACCTCCTGCAGGGCCAGCTGCATGAGCAGCAGCTTTCCCCCCGCGTCCAGGGTCCCGTCGGCCAGCCCCCCCGTCAGCGCCAGCACCCGGCGGGCCAGCAGGCGCAGGCTGAGCACCTCGGCGTACCGCCCGGCGGCGGGGCCGAAGGCCCGGCACAGATCCAGCTCCGCCGCGTGGGAGGCGTGCTCCGGCACCAGCAGCAGCGCTCCGCCGCCCCCCCCTCTGATCGCTTCCAGCACCCTGCCGGATTTGCCGGTGTTGGCCCGGCCCATCCAAATGCGCAGCATAGGACAATTCCTCCTGTTCATTCACTTTCCATACGGCCCGATTATACCAGACAGAGGTCCGGCCTTTCAACCTCTTTCCACAAAATCCCGCAAAATCCGCCCCGCCCCTTGAAAATTCCGGGCCCCGGCCGTATAATTGGGGCAGCATCCCCAAAAACTGACGAAAAGGTCAAGAAAGGATTGAAAGAACGGCTATGCGAAAAAAACTGCTGACCCTGCTGCTGGTTCTATCCCTGCTGCTGGCCATGTGCCCCGTGGGCCTGGCGGCGGAGGCGCGGGAGACCGACTTCTTCACCGACCAGCCCCACGCCGATGTGAACTACGCCGACATGACCTATGAGCACCTGGAGGCGGCGCCCTTCCTGGAGGAGATGGAGGCTATCCGCGCCCTGCTGTCCAGCGGCTCCAACGCCAAGGCCGTGGAGGAGCGCTTTGACGCGCTGACGGACCGGGTGCTCTACCTGGTCACCATGTACCGCCTCATCGACATCCGGACCTACCAGAACGCCACGGACGACACCGCCGCCGCCGAGCTGGAGCACACCTACGACGTCTATCTGGACGTGTCAGACGCCCTGTGCCTGCTGGTCCGCGCCATTCTGGAGTCCCCCTGCGCCGGCTTCCTCAAGCCCCAGCTGAGCGAGGAGGACCAGGCGTATTACCTGGACTATGAGGCCATGAGCGCCGAGGAGAAGGCCCTGGAATCCCAGGAGCAGGCCCTGACGAACGAGTACACCGCAGCGGCAGCCCGGATCACCGCGGAGGTGGACGGCCAGGAGTGGGACGACGCCAGCGCCTACTACGCCTATATGGACGGGCTCATCGCCTATGAGGACTATGTGGAGATCGCCGACGCCGTCGCCCGGGAGCAGAACCGGATGCTGGGCGAGATCTACCTGCGCATGGTGGCACTGCGCAAGCAGATCGCCGAGGTCCAGGGCTACGACAGCTACACCGCCTACGCCTACGAGAACATCTATCAGCGGGACTACTCCCCGGAGGAGATCCAGCGCTTCCACGCCTCCGTCAAGGAGCACATCGCCCCCCTGTTCAGCGACCTGCTCACCCTGTGGCAGGGCGAGGGCAGCAGCGAGGCCTTCTACCAGGACTACACCGGCGACGCCGCCCTGGATATGATCGAGCCCTATATCGGCCAGCTCTCCAGCGAGATGGCCGAGGCCTTCGCCTACATGCGCAGCCACGGCCTCTACGACACGGGCGAGAGCAGCGCCAAGGCCGACGCGGGCTTCACCACCATTCTGGACTACTACGGCGCGCCCTTCTTCTTCAACGCCCCCAGCGGCAACGTGTACGACCTGACCACCGCCGTCCACGAGTTCGGCCACTACAACAACTACTACTGGCAGAGCTGCGGCTGGAACGACAGCAGCAAGAGCATCGACCTGTGCGAGGTCCACTCCCAGGGGCTGGAGCTGCTCTTCTCCCACTTCTACCCCGAGCTCTTCGGCCAGGACGGGGACGCCGTGCTCAACTACCAGCTGCTGACCATCACCGGCGCCATCCGGGAGGGGGCCCTCCACGATGAGCTGCAGCAGTACGTCTACGCCACCGACAACGTCACCCTCGAGCAGATCAACCGGGAATACCGCCGGCTGTGCGGCGAGTACGGCCTGGTGGAGGCGGACGATCCCCGGGAGATGCTCTACGACTGGGCCCAGGTGCCCCACACCTTTACCAGCCCCTGCTACTACATCTCCTATGCCGTGTCCGCCGCCGGGGCCTTCGCCTTCTGGCTGGACGCCCAGGAGGGGACGTACTTTGACGCCCTGGACGACTATCTGGCCTTCGTGGCCCTGCCCGCGGACATGAGCTTCCAGGAGAGCTTCCAGGCCCTGCAGATGGACTCCCCCCTCTCGGAGACCTACCTGGAGGAGCTGACCGGGACCCTGCGGACCACCTTGAAGGTGGAGCAGCGGCTGGAGGCCCTGCCCCAGGACGTCTCCTTCTCCGACGTGACCGAGGCCAACTGGTTCTACGAGCAGGTGCGCATACTGGCCTCCCTGGGCGTGGTGGAGGGCTATGAGGACGGCGCCTTCCGGCCCAACGAGCCCGCCACCTGGGCCATGGCCGTGGCCGTTCTGACCCGCATGGGCGCGGAGGACCTCTCCGCCGAGGATCCTGACGCCCCCATCCTCCGTATCGAGCTGGCCCAGTTGCTGGCCCGGACGCTGGAGCTGTCCGGCAAAGCCGGCGCGCCCTTCTCCGACACGGACGACGGCGCTGTGGCCGCCCTGGCGGAGCTGGGCGTCCTCAGCGGCTACGCCGACGGCACCTTCCGCCCCAACGAGCCCCTGACCCGCGCCGAGCTGTGTGCGGCGGCCTACAGCCTGGTCATGGCCGCTGTGGACATGATGATGGGAACCTTCGGACAATAAAAAGCACCGACAGACAGAGCGCCCCCCGATTCCTCGGGGGGCGCTCTGCATATCAGTTCATCCGGCGGAGACGGAAGGTCCTGACCAGCTCCTTGAGCGTGCCGGCCTGGGCACTGAGCTCCTCGCTGGTGGCCGCGCTCTCCTCCGCTGTGGCGGAGTTGGTCTGTACCACGCTGGAAATCTGGTTGACCTGCCCCTGAATCTGGCCGGCGGCGTCCGCCTGGACCTGGGTGTCGGCGGCGATGCCGCTGATGGTCCCTACGATCTCCTGGGCGCCCTCCACCACGTCCGCCAGCTGCTTGGCGGTGACGCCGGCAATCTGGGTCCCCTTGCCCACCGCAGCTACGGAGCGCTCAATCAGCGCGGTGGTGGATTGGGACGCCTCGGCGCTCCGGCTCGCCAGGTTGCGCACCTCGTCGGCCACCACGGAGAAGCCCTTGCCCGCCGCGCCGGCCCGGGCCGCCTCTACCGCCGCGTTCAGCGCGAGGATGTTGGTCTGGAAGGCGATGTCCTCAATGGTCTTGATGATCTTGCCGATCTCGTTGGAGCTGTCGGTGATCTCCCCCATGGCGGCAATCATCTCCTGCATCTTCTGGTTGCTCTCGGTGAGCTGGCGGCCCATCTCGTCCACTTGGGCCTGGGCCTGCTGGGCGTTCTCCGCCGTCTGCCGGATGCGGCCGGAGACCTGGCGCATGGTCTCCTCCAGGTCCTCCACGGCGCTGGTCTGCTCCATCGCGCCCTGGCTGAGGGCCTGGGCGGCGTTGGACATCTGGTCGGACCCGTTGGCCACATACTCGGCGCTGGAGACGATCTGCCCCATGGTGCCGTTGAGCTTCTGGAGAATGTCGTTGAGGGAGGCGCGGATGGAGGCGAAGTCCCCCACGTACTCCTGGGTGATCTGGGCGGTCAGGTCGCCCCCGGCAATCGCGTTGAGCATGCCGGAGATCTCCCCGATGTAATTTCTCAGGCGCTGGATGGTCCCGTCAAAGCTCTGGGCCAGTACGCCGATTTCATCGTCCGAGTGGATGTCCACCACCATCGTCTCGTGCTGGTTCAGGCCCAAATCGCCCTGCTCCAGCGTCTGGGCCAGCACGGTCAGGCGGAAGAGGGGCCGGGAGACGGCCCGCTTTATGTACGCGCCGATTACCGCGATTCCCGCCAAAATGAACAGAATCCCGAGCAAAAAAGACAGCACGATTGTCAAATTGATCTGCCCGAAGGCCTCTGACATGGAAATACCGGCAAAAATCAGCCCGTCAATCTGACCGTTGGCGTCGCGGGTGGGGACGTAGGAGCACAGATGCTGCTCTCCGAGAATAACGGCCTGCCCCACATAGGACTTCCCCTGCTCCAGCACGGTCTTGACCAGATCGCTGGAAAGCCGGGTGCCCACGGCCCTCTGCCCGTCCTGCTGAATGGTGGTGTAGGCCCGCACATCCCCGTGAAAAATGGTAAATTCGTGTCCCATGCGCTGCTTGAGATCGTCCAAAAGCGCCGTCTTATCCTCCGGCCCGTCATAGTTGGCCAGCTCATAGGCCAGCATATTGGTGCCGCTCACGCACTCGCTCTGCAGCATGGACATTGTAAGCCGGTAAAACATCAGCACACACAGCACCACCACTGCGGTAATGCTCACGCCCAGCATGACCGCCACCAGGTTTCCCACCTTGCGGCCGATGCGTTTCGTCTTGTGATGCCCGCTTCCGGTCTGCGCATGGTTCGCTCCCATATCACTTCACTCCTACATGTTTTGTTTTACAAGGTTCTTATACGGACTTATGTCCATACTATCTTGTACTTTATTGATTTTTGCAGAAAAATACAAGCGGTGATTTTCATAAAATCTGCGGGAGTCCACCAAAGTTCGTCTGGGCAATTTGTGCAAAATTGCTAATTGATGGATAAAAAAATCTCCCGCAGCCGCCGCTTTGTCCGTTTTTTCCAATTTTTTTGCTCAAAATAATTTTAAACGCCGGAGCCGTCCGATTTTTGCGGGAAATATGGAAAATTCCATCTTGTCAACCCGCCGCCCGTTGCGTATAATAGAAGCAGAGACCACTACTGGGGGAAGAGAGGTACCTCAACATGTCACTCAAGGACAAACTGACATCCCTTCTGTTCCGCTCCAAGCCGGAGGCTGCGGCGGAGGAGGAGCGCGAGGAGCAGGGGTATGTGATGGAGGCCTTTTCGGAGCCCTCCGTTATCCCCGGCCTGGACCCGTCCATACTGGAGCTGTCGGCGGACCACCCGATCCGCCAGCTCTACACCATGCGGCGCAAGGACGTGGGCTACCTGCCGGCGATCCGCATCTGTCTGGACAACGACGGCAGCCTTCCGGAGGATATGGTGCAGCGGGAAAAGGAGCGGCTGAAGACCCTTCTGACCAGCGTGGGCACCGCGCGCCTGAAGCAGATCCGGGGCAAGAACAAGCCGAAAAAGGACCCGAAGAAAAAGGACGCGGCGGAGGACGACGGGCCCCTGTCCCTGGACGCCATGCCCTGCTTTTTCATCTCCAGCAACAAGCTGTACGCCTGGGTCATCGTGCTGCCCCCTGTGAACGGCGGGGCGGAGCTGTCCCAGGACATGCTCTACAAGGCGATGGCGGACCAGCGGATCATGTACGGCGTGGACCTCCGCCTGGCCGACCACCTGGCCTCGGACGAGGCGAGGTACTTCAACCTGTACCTGATCGCCAAGGGAAAGCCCGCCTTTGACGGGACCAACGGCAACATTGTGGACGCCTTCCCCCGGGTGCTGCCCCGGGTGCTGGAGGTGGACGAGTTCGACCGGGTGGATTATACCGCCCTGAATCTGATCCGCAACGTCAAGGAGGGCGAGGAAATCTGCCGCCTCATCAAGCCCACCGAGGGTGAGCCGGGGTGCACCGTGCTGGGTCAGGAGATTCCCGCCAGGAGCGGCAAGTCCGTCCCCCTCCCCAAGGGCCGGAATACGGAAATCAGCGAGGACGGCACCCTGCTGCTGGCTTCCATCTCCGGAGATGTGGAGTTCACCGGCCACAGCTTTCAGGTGAAGCCCGTGCTGGACATACCGGGCAACGTGGACTTCTCCACCGGGAGCATCAACTTCCTGGGGGATGTGAACATCCGCGGCGACGTGCTCAGCGGCTTCACCGTCCGTGCCATGGGGACCATCCAGGTGGCGGGCGTGGTGGAGGCCGGCAGCACCGTGGAGGCCGGCGGCGACCTGATCGTGGTCAAGGGCATCCTGGGCGACGGCACCACCATTATCCGGTCCCATCGGAGCATTTTCTCCAAGTACATAGAGAACTCCACCATCTACGTCCGGGAAAATCTGCAGACCGACTGCATCATCAACAGCTATATCTACAGCGACGGCGAGGTCCTGGTCCGCTCCGGGCGGGGGACCATTATCGGCGGCCGGATCTGGGCCGCCAAGAAGATCAGCGCCTCGGCTGTGGGGGCCCGCTCCGAGTGCCGGACCGCCGTCGCCCTGGGCGGCCTGCCCTGCACCAACTTTGAGCGGGAGCTCGTCCAGCGGGAGCTGAAGGTGCTGGAAATGGAGCTGGAGAAGCTGGAGTGCCAGCTGGACAGCACCAGCAAATCCAGCCTCCTGGACAAGACCAGAAGCAAACTGATGGTGGCCGAGCTGAAGCTCAAGCAGCTGGAGAGCGAGCTGGCGGACCTTAAGATCGAGGCGGAGGAGAAAAACAAGGGACGTCTGGAGTGCGGCGTCGCATACCCCGGTACGGAGATCAGCTTCGGGGACGAGACCTTCCGGGTGCGGCAGGAATCCCGGCAGTGCGTGGCCACGCTGCTCCACGGAGAGATCGTGCTGACATAGCGCCCTGTGCCGATAGAGAGAGGAGGATGCCCTGTGAATACTGCCGTGCCCCGGGAGCGGATGGCGGAGGTCCTGGATCAGGTGATGCGCGACATCACCCGGCAGACCGCCGGAATTGAGCTGCAGCCCAGCAGCGACGGACCGGAGGAACCGCTCTGCACGGTATATATCGCCTTTGTGAAAGACTTTCAGACAAGCCTGTCCCTGTGCGCGGAGACAAGCCTGTTCACCCGGCTGGCCCAGTGCATGATGATGACGGACCAAGTCCTGCCGGAGGACGTGGAGGCGGTGGCCATGGAGTACTTCAACGTGCTGTGCGGCCATATCGCCGCCCGGCTGTTTCCCGACACAAGGGTAGCCGCCCGGTTCACCGTCCCCGCCTTTTATCCGGGGCTGTACGCGCCGGAGGGATACGACGAGCAGGTTGTGCTTACGTACTCCAGCGACGGAATTGGGCGCGCGCGCCTGGCCTGCCACGTCCCCTGCGGGGCGTGAGGAGCGCCGCAGCGCCGAAACGAATCTATATATGAGGAAAGAGGAAACTGATTCATGAAAAAACGGCTTATGGTTGTAGATGATTCCCGCGTCATGGAGCTGCAGATCTGTAAACTGCTGGAGGGCTCCGACTATGAGGTGGTCGCGTACTGCGAGAACGGCGAGGACGCCATCACCCGATACGAGGAGATTCTGCCGGACGTCGTGACGATGGACATCATCATGCCGGGCATCGACGGCCTGGAGGCTGCGCAGATTATCCTGGAGGGGCACCCGGAGGCGAAGATCATTATGGTCTCCTCCCTGATCTATGATGAGACCATCCGAGAGGCCAGCGCCATTGGCGCGAAAACGTTCCTCTATAAGCCAGTCACCCGGGAGGGTCTGCTCACAGCCCTGCAGAGGGCGCTGTCATAAATGCGGCAAACATCAGGAACCGGCGGATGCGCCTGCATCCGCCGGTATTTTTTATCGATATTACGCCTTCAGCACCAGCAGCTCCTTGGGGGCCTCCATGATGTCCCGCGCGCCGTCCTCGCCGACGATGATCACGTCCTCGATGCGCACGCCGAACTTGCCGGGGATATAGATGCCCGGCTCGGCGGAGATCACCGCCCCGGCGGGCAGGGGCTTGTCGTTGGAGGGGGCGGCGTTGGGGCTCTCGTGGATCTCCACCCCCAGGCTGTGGCCGAAGCCGTGGCCGAAGTAGTCCCCGTAGCCCGCGTCCGCGATCACCTTGGCGGCGGCCTCGTGGACCGTTTTGCCGGTGACGCCGGCCCTGGCGGCGGCGATGCCGGCGGTCTGGGCCGCCAGAACGGTGTTGTACACCCGCTCCATCTCCTCCGTCACGTGGCCCAGGGCCACGGTGCGGGTCATGTCGGAGCAGTAGCCGCGGTAGACGCAGCCAAAGTCCATGGTGATGAAGTCCCCGTCCTCCACCGGCTTCCCGCTGGGCACGCCGTGGGGCATGCTGCTGTTGACGCCGCTGACTACGATGGGCTCGAAGCTCATCTTCTCCGCCCCGTGGGTGAGCATCCGGTACTGGAGAAAGGCGGAGATCTCCTTCTCCGTGACGCCGGGCCTGATGAAGTCCAGCACCTCCCCCAGCGCCTTCTCCGCGATGCGCTGGGCGGCGATGAGGCTGTCAATCTCGCTCTCGTCCTTCACCGCCCGCAGCTCCATGAGCAGCTTGGCGGCGGGGACCAGCTCCTCGCACTTGAGCTTTTCCTTCCAGCTGTTGTAGTCCTCCACCGTGGCGTACTGGTCCTCAAAGCCCAGCTTTTTGATGCCGCAGGCGGCGATGACCTCGTTGGCCAGGTCCGTGGCCTTGACCTCGTTGGTGTTCTGGCGGATCTCCGCGCCGGCGACGTTCTTCCTGGCGGCCTCAATGTATCGGCTGTCGGTGAAGAACCAGGCCTTCTCCTTCGTCACAAGGGCCATGCCGGCGGTGGAGTGGAACTCCGTGGCGTAGAGCCGGTTGGGCTCGCTGGTGATCATCATGGCGTCCAGACCGTACTGGTCCAGCTTGGCCGCGATCTTCTGAAATCTGCTCATATTTTTCCGCATCTCCTTTTCGCGATCCATTTGAAGGGCCTCTGCAGGATGTGGAGCACATGGTTCCAGGCCCCCGCCGGGCCGCCCAGGGGCTCCACCATCAGCGCCAGTACGCCGGCCCGCCTGGCCCCCAGCACGTCGGTGAGGAGCTTATCCCCCAGCATGGCGGTATGCTCCGGCGGCGTATCGCCCATGGCCTCCCGAAATCCCCGGGTTCCCGGCTTTCCGGCGTGGCCCACGTACCGGATGCCCAGGCCGGCGCAGAAGGTCTCCACCCGCCGGACGGAGCGGTTGTTGGAGAGAATCATCACCGTCACCCCCGCCTCCCGGCAGTCCGCCAGCCAGGCGCGGAGCCGGCTGTCCGGAACGGCGGCGGAGCGGGGGGCCAGGGTGTAGTCCAGGTCGCACAACAGCAGCCGGATCTCCAGCTGCTGCAGCAGGGCGGGGGTCACGTGGCTGTAGTGGCGGAAAATCCGGTCCGGTATCAGGGAAAATGGCATAGCGCCCTCCTTGGCCGCATAATATGGGCTAGTATACCACAATTTTTTCGACTTCACAAGGGGGAACTGACTGTGCAGATTTATTTGGCCGCTACGCCCGACAAGCTGCGGGAGGCCGCCCAATTCACCGACCGGCTGGCCCACGTGGCCTACCGGGTGGGACCCGACGGCCGCCTCACCCGCCAGAACCTGCTGGCCAGGACCCACGGGGGCCTGATGGTCCTGGGGGACCGGGGCTGCGGCCCCGTCCGGGACGCCGCCGCCCTTTGCCGGGACGTGTGGCGAGAGTGCGGAAACCGGGGCTTCGGCGGGGTGGTGGCCGACTTCGAGCAGTCCCCCGCTCCGGACCGCGCCGCCTTTCTGGAGGCCCTGGGCCGGGTCCTCAGCCGCAACAACCGGCGGCTCTTCGTGCCCGAGAACTACGGCGCCGCCGTGCCCCAGGCCCACGTGCTCATCTGCACCGCCCTGTCCGGCGGCGCCCTGCGCCAGCGGCTGGAGGAGGCCGCCGGGATCTACGGTCTCCGGCGGCTGGCCCTGGACCTCCAGCGGCTGCGGATGAGCTTCCCCCTCCCCTGCCCCAGCGGGGAGGGCACGCCCCTGGAGGCGGCGGAGCTGACCGCCCTGATGGAGCGCCGGGACCCCGCCGTATTCTACTCCACGGACCTGTGCGCGAAGTACTTCACCTGCACCGAGGGCGGCGAGAGCCGCTTCATCCTCTTCGACGACGCTGGCAGCCTCCGGCGCAAAATCCAGCTGGGCCAGGACATGGGGATCGCCGCAGGCTTTCTCATGTACCCGGAGGTCTCGGATCTGCTGCCGGAGCTGTTTGCGGGGCGAAAATGAGACGAGGGACCGGAAGCGGCGCTTCCGGTCCCTTGTGCCGTTTTAAAAATCCTGCTCCGCCAGCAGCGCGCACAGATCCTGGACCACCTGGCCGTCCAGGCCGGACATGCCCAGGCGCTCCTGCAGCTCCGGCAGACGGAAGCGGCAGCCGGTCAGGGCGCGCTCCACCGTCTGGGACAGACGCCAATCCATGGCGTCGGTATGGACCGCCGCCTCTTGGACTACCCCCTGCTCCACGGAGAGCCGGATGCTGACTTCGCCCCAGGCGCAGCGGCCGCCATACTCCGCCGAGCAGGGCAGATCCCTGCCGTAGAGCCACTCCCAGCTGCTGTTTCGCCGGGCCAGCGCGTCAATCGCGCTCTGGTCAAAGTCTGCCTCGTCCAGCCGGCGGGCGGGGACGGCGTAGACCGCCCGGAAGGCCTCCTCCATGCGCTCCGCCATCCCGCCGATGGTCAGATCCAGCCGCAGCTCCCGCAGGTTCACCACCCGGGAGCGGACCGACGCCACCCCCTTGGCCTGCAGCTTCGCCTTGGAGGGACTCAGGTACCGGCCCATGGCGGCCTTGTCCACGTCCACCAGCAGGGTGCCGTGGTGGTAGCTTCTGCCCTGGTGCTCATAGAAGGCGTTGCCGGAGAACTTCCGGCCGTCCGCCAGTACGTCGTTGCGCCCCGAGCACTCCGCCGGGATGCCCAGAAGGCGGCAGGCCTCCACGATCACCCCCAGCTGCCGGGACAGGTCGTAGTCCTCCTTGCGCACCAGGAAGGTGAAATTCAGGTTCCCCAGGTCGTGGAACACCGCCCCGCCCCCGGAGAGGCGGCGGGCCAGGAACCCGCCGTCCTCCTCCAGCCGGGCGGTGCGGCACTCCCTCCAGGCGCTCTGGTTGCGGCCAATCACCACCGTGCGGCGGTTCTGCCACAGGTAAAGGGTGCAGACGCCGGGGGGCACGTGCTCCAACAGATACTGCTCCACCGCCAGATTGCGGTAGGGGTCGGTGCAGTCTGTGCGGTACAGCTGAATGCTCTTGATCATTCCGCCGTATACCGCAGCACGGGGTTCCGGGCGGCGCCCACCTCATCCAGGCGGCGCACCGGGGTCCTGGTGGGCGCGTCGTGGAGGACCTGGGGATCCGTGTGGGCCAGATCCCAGAGACCCAGGAACACGCCGCAGACCTCGTCCATGGTCTCCTGGCTCTCGGTCTCCGTGGGCTCGATCATCAGGGCCTCGTGGACGATGAGGGGGAAGTACATCGTGGGCGGATGGATGCCGTGGTCCAAAAGGCCCTTGGCCACGTCCATGGCGGAACAGCCGGTGGCGTCCTTCAGATCCTGGAGGCACATGACGAACTCGTGCATGCAGGGGCCGGCGTAGGCCATGGCGTACTTCTCGCTCAGGCGCTTCATCATGTAGTTGGCGTTGAGCACCGCGTTCTTGGCCGCCTCGGGGATGCCCTCCCGGCCCAGGGTGAGCACGTACGTGAGGGCCTTCACCACCACGGTGAAGTTGCCGTAGAAGTCCTTTACCCGGCCAATGGAGTGGGCGGGCTGTGTAAAGTGGTACCCCTTCTCATCCTTTGTCACAACAGGGCCGGGCAGGTAGGGCTTCAGGAATTCCTTACAGCCCACCGCGCCGGAGCCGGGGCCGCCGCCGCCGTGGGGGGTGGAGAAGGTCTTGTGGAGGTTCAAGTGGATCACGTCGAAGCCCATGTCGCCGGGGCGGACCACGCCCATGACGGCGTTGAGGTTGGCCCCGTCGTAGTAGCACAGGCCGCCGGCGTCGTGGACGATCCGGGTGATCTCCAGAATATTCTTGTCGAAGATGCCCACCGTGTTGGGGTTGGTGAGCATGAGCCCGGCGGTGTCGGGCCCCACGGCGCTGCGCAGGGCCTCCACGTCCACACAGCCGTCGGCGCTGGAGGGGATATTCACCACCGTGAAGCCCGCCATGACGGCGGAGGCGGGGTTGGTGCCGTGGGCCGAGTCGGGGACGATGATCTTGGTCCGGGCGGCGTCCTGCCGGTGGGCGTGGTAAGCCTTGATGAGGAGCAGGCCGGTGAACTCGCCGTGGGCCCCGGCGGCGGGCTGGAAGGTCATGGCGTCCATGCCGGTGATCTCCCCCAGCAGCTTCTCCGACTCGTGGAGCACCTCCAGGCATCCCTGGACCGTCTCCTCCGGCTGGAGGGGGTGGATCTGGGAGAAGCCGGGGAGGGCGGCCATGTCCTCGTTGATCTTGGGGTTGTACTTCATGGTGCAGGAGCCCAGGGGGTAGAAGCCGTCGTTGACGCCGTGGACCCGCTTGGCCAGGGCGGTGTAGTGGCGGGTCAGCTCCGTCTCGGACACGTGGGGCAGGTCCAGGGGCTGGGTGCGGGGGTTGGCAGGCGTTACCTCCGGCACATCGCAGGGGGGCATCAGGGTCAGGTGCTGACCGGGCGCGCCCTTCTCAAAAATCAGCTTCATCTCAGCACACCTCCTTGATGATGGATACCGCCCGGTCCAGCTCCTCCCTGCTCACCAGCTCGGTGACGCACCAGAGGATGCCGTCCTTTACGGGCAGTCCGCCCAGAATGCCGTTCTCGTCCAGGGCCGTCAGCACCTTCTCGGGGTTTGCGCACCTGGTGACGAACTCGTGGAAGTACTCGCCGGTGTGGACCCGGGGGAGGCCGATCTTCTCCAGCTCCCCGGCAAAGTAGTGGGCCTTGGACATGGAGAGGGTCGCGGCCTGCCGCAGTCCCTCCGCCCCCATGGCGGTCATGTAGACCCCGGCGGTGAAGGCGCACAGCGCCTGGTTGGAGCAGATGTTGGAGGAGGCCTTCTCCCGGCGGATGTGCTGCTCACGGGCGGTGAGGGTGAGCACATAGCCCACATTGCCGTCCACGTCGTGGGTCTGGCCCACGATGCGGCCCGGCAGCTTGCGGAACATGGCCTTGGTGGCGGCCATGTAGCCCAGGTAGGGCCCGCCGAAGGCGATGTCCAGGCCCAGGGGCTGGGCCTCGCCCACGGCCACGTCCGCGCCGCAGGCGGCGGGGGTCTCCAGCACCGCCAGGGCGATGGGGTTGCAGCCCATGATGAACTTCGCGCCGGCGGCGTGGGCGGCCTCGCCGATGGCCTTGGCGTCCTCAATGACGCCGTAGTAGTTGGGCTGGGCGATGTATACGCAGGCGGCGTCCGCCCCCAGGGAGACGGCGGACAGATCCGTGCGCCCGTCCTTCTCGGGGATGAGCGCCAGCTCCATGCCGGAGCCGAAGCAGTAGGTCCTCATGGTCTCGATCACGCCGGGTCCGGCGCAGGCGGAGACGTAGGCCTTGTTCCGCTTCCGGTCCCGGCACATGGCCAGGGCTTCGGCGGCGGCGGTGGCCCCGTCATAGACGCTGGCGTTGGACACCTCCATGCCGGTGAGGGCGCAGATCATGGACTGGTACTCAAAAATGGACTGCAAAATACCCTGGCTGATCTCCGCCTGATAGGGGGTGTAGGCGGTGACCAGCTCCTCGCGGCTGACGACGCTCCTGACCACGGCGGGGATGAAGTGGCGGTAGGCGCCGGCCCCCCGCAGGACGGTGGGGTACACCCGGTTTTTGGCGGCCATGGCGGACACCTTCTGCCGCACGGACAGCTCGCTGAGCCCCTCGGGGATGCGGAGGCTGTCCACCAGCATGTCGCGGGGCACGGCGGCAAACAGTTCCTCCACCGCGCCCACGCCGATGGCGGAGAGCATGGACCGCTTCTGCGCCTCGGTATTCGGGACATAGGTTCCCATACATACATTCCTTTCCAATATAGAGATGCCGGGGCGGGGCAGCGTCCCGCCCCGGCGCAGGGCTTGTTACTTCTGAACGAACGCCTCGTATTCCTCAGCGGTCATCAGCTCGCCATAGGCGGAGATGTCCTTGATCTTGGCGATCCAGGCCCCATAGGGGTCCTCGTTGAGCATCTGGGGCTCGTCCTCCAGCTCGGCATGGACCTCGGCCACCACGCCGGTCACGGGGCTCATCACGTCAGAGACGGCCTTGACAGACTCCACGTCGCAGAAGGACTCCTCGGCGGTAACCTCGTCCCCCTCCTGGGGCAGGTTGATGAACACCAGATCGCCCAGCTCGCTCTGGGCGAAGTCGGTGATGCCCACCAGGGCGGTGGTGTCGTCAATGGCCTTCAGCCACTCGTGGTCCTTGGTGTACTTCAGTTCAGCGGGGAAATTCATAGTGTGTTCCTCCTTGTATTTTGAATGGGTTGGATTGTGTGTATCCCGCCGGCCGCACCGGCTCCGCCTCAGATTCCGGACTTTTGGGCCAGCTCGTTCAGGGCGGCGGCCACCTGGTCCTCGGTGAAGCAGTAGCGCATCTCCGTGTACCCGGCCCGCAGGGCCTCGATGTCCTCCTTGACCTCCCTGCCCCACAGGATGCAGTCGGCCATGATCTGGGCCAGCTGATCGAACTCCTTGGGGCCGAAGCCGAAGCGGGTCATCTCGTTGACGCCCATGCGCAGCGCGCCGGAG
>ERZ779626.81-NODE-81-length-65075-cov-26.683051_pt1 | contig 65075 bp, 50 predicted proteins | sample MGYA00514209_ERZ779626 | MGnify/ENA primary metagenome ERZ779626 (study PRJEB29562, sample SAMEA4376713) | mouse gut metagenome | isolation source: Cecum | study: EMG produced TPA metagenomics assembly of the A DSS colitis mouse model was used to assess the...
CCGTGCCGTCCAGGCCGTCGTACTTCTTGCGCACCGCGTCCAGGTCGATCTCCAGGCCGTCCGCCAGCTCGCCGATGGCGACGGATACGCCCCCCGCGCCGAAGTCGTTGCAGCGCTTGATCATCCCGGTGACCTTCGGGTCACGGAACAGCCGCTGGAGCTTGCGCTCCTCGGGGGCATTGCCCTTCTGGACCTCGCTGGCCATGGTGGTGAGGGAGTGCAGATTGTGGCTCTTGGAGGAGCCGGTGGCCCCGCCGATGCCGTCCCGGCCCGTGCGGCCGCCCAGGAGGATCACCACGTCGCCGGGGGCGGGCCGCTCCCGGCGGACGTTGGCCGCCGGAGCCGCGCCGACCACCGCGCCGCACTCCAGGTGCTTGGCGATGTAGCCGGGGTGGTAGAGCTCCGCCACATGGCCGGTGGCCAGGCCGATCTGGTTGCCGTAGGAGCTGTACCCCGCCGCCGCCGTGGCGGCCAGCTTCCGCTGGGGCAGCTTGCCGGGGAGGGTGTCGGCGAAGGAGGCGCGGGGATCGCCGCAGCCGGTGACGCGCATGGCCTGGTGGACGTAGGCCCGGCCCGACAGGGGGTCCCGGATGCACCCGCCGATGCAGGTGGCCGCGCCGCCGAAGGGCTCGATCTCCGTGGGGTGGTTGTGGGTCTCGTTTTTGAACATGAGCAGCCAGTCCTGCTCCTGCCCGTCCACCAGGGCGGGGACGTGGATGGAGCAGGCGTTGATCTCCTCGCTCTCGTCCAGCTCGGGGAGCAGGCCCCGCTTTTTCAGCAGCTTTGTGCCGATGGTGGCGATGTCCATGAGGGTCTGGGGCCGGGCGGCGGCCTTCTCCCTGCCGTAGACTTCCTCACGGGCGGCCAGGTAGCGGCCGTAGGCCACCTTCACCGCCGGGTCCTGGATGTCGATTTCCCGCAGATGGGTGGAGAAGGTGGTGTGGCGGCAGTGGTCGGACCAGTAGGTATCCACCACCCGGACCTCGGTGATGGTGGGGTCCCGGTGTTCGGTGTCCCGGAAGTAGGCCTGGAGGAACGCGAGGTCGTCCAGGTCCATGGCCAGGCCCAGCTTCTCCAGCAGGGCGGCCAGGCCCGCCCCGTCCAGGGCGGTGAAGCCCGCCAGGGTCTCCACCATGGGGGGCGTGTCGTGGGAGCGGGTCAGGGTGGCGGGCTTGTCCATAGAGGCCTCCCGGCTCTCCACGGGGTTGATGAGGTAGCCCTTGATTCTCTCCAGCTCCTCCCCGGTCAGCCGGCCCTCCAGCATGTACACCTTGGCGTGGCGGACCAGGGGGCGCTCCACCCCGGCCATGAGCTGCACGCACTGGGCGCAGGAGTCAGCGCGCTGGTCAAACTGGCCCGGCAGGGCCTCCACCGCAAGCAGGCTGTGATAGGTCCGGGGCTCGGGGAAGCACTCGTCCCACACCACGTCCGCCTGGGGCTCGGAGAATACGATGTGCTTGGCCCTCTCATAGACGGCGGGCTCGATCCCCTCCACGTCGTAGCGGTTGAGGATGCGCACGCCCTCCAGATGCTCGATGCCCAGAAAGCCCCGCAGGTCCGCCAGCAGGTTTCCCGCCTCCGGGCTGAGGCCCTCCCGCTTTTCCACAAAGATACGGTATACCATATGTCTATTCTTCCTCCATGATCTCTCCATGAATGCGCACCCTGCCGCCGCAGCTGTCCGTGGCGGTGCGCCTTACATGCGGCACTGCAGAGCCTCCAGCGCCCGCCGGCCGATGTCCCGGCGGCAGTAGGCGTTGTCAAAGCGGATCCGGTCCGCCAGGGCGTAGGCCCTCTCGATGGCGGCGGGCAGGTCCTCCGCCACGGCGGTTGCCCCCAGAACCCGGCCGCCGCTGGTGACCAGCCGGCCGTCCTTTAGGGCGGCCCCGGCGATGTAGATGCGCTCGTGGGCGGCCGTCTCCGGCAGGGTGATGGGGAAGCCCTTGCCGTAGGCCTGCGGGTAGCCCTCGGAGGCCAGGATGACGCAGCAGGCGGATTTTTCGCTGAATCGGACCTCCGTCCCGGCCAGCCGGCCCTCCCTCACCGCCAGCATGATCTCCAGCAGGCTGCTCTCCAGCAGGGGCAGCACCACCTGGGTCTCCGGGTCGCCGAAGCGGCAGTTGTACTCGATGACCCTGGGGCCGTCGGGGGTCAGCATAAGGCCGAAGTACAGGCAGCCCTTGAAGGGCCGGCCCTCGGCCTTCATGGCCCGGATGGTGGGCAGGAAGATCTGCTCCATGCACGCTGCGGCAATCTCGGGCGTGTAGCAGGGGTTGGGAGCCACAGCGCCCATGCCGCCGGTGTTGAGGCCCTTGTCTCCGTCCAGGGCCCGCTTGTGGTCCATGGAGGACACCATGGGCACGATGGTCTCCCCGTCGGTAAAGGACAGCACGGACACCTCGGGGCCGGTGAGAAAGGACTCGACGACCACCGTAGCGCCGCTCTCGCCGAAGAGGCGTCCCTCCATCATGGAGCGCACCGCCTCGCGGGCAGCGTCCCGGGTCTCGCAGATGAGCACGCCTTTGCCCAGGGCCAGGCCGTCGGCCTTCACCACCGCGGGCAGGGGGCAGGCGTCCACGTAGGCCAGGGCCTGCGCCATGTCGGTGAAGGTCTCGTAGGCGGCGGTGGGGATGCCGTATCGTTTCATCAGGTCCTTGGCGAAGGCCTTGCTGCCCTCAATGACGGCGGCGTTTTTGCGGGGGCCGAAGCAGGGGAAGCCCTCCGCCTCCATCGCGTCCACCATGCCCAGCACCAGGGGGTCATCGGGGGCCACGACCACGAAGTCGGCGGCGCACCGCTTCGCCGCCTCAACGGCGGCGGGAATGTCCGTGGCGCTGCCGCCCAGGCAGACCGCGTCGGCGGCGATGCCGCCGCTGCCGGGGAGAGCGTAGATATGGGTAACGCGGGGGTCCTCCTTGAGCTTCTGGATGATTGCATGTTCGCGGCCTCCGCCGCCAACCACAAGGATGTTCATGTATCATACCTCCGGTTTGGTAGGGTTGGGAGTCGATCTGGACCGAAAGAGGGACCGTCATTGGGCTGGCGCTCAATGACCGGTCCCTGCAGCCGCCGGAGGCGGCCTCAATGATGAAACAGCCGCATGCCGGTAAAAGCCATGACCATGTCGTAGTCGTTGCACTTGGCGATGACCAGGTCGTCCCGGATGGAGCCGCCGGGCTCGGCGATGTAGCGGACGCCGGAGCGGCGGGCCCGCTCGATGTTGTCCGCGAAGGGGAAGAAGGCATCGCTGCCCAGGGCCACCCCCTTGCGGTTGTCCAGCCAGGCGCGGGCCTCCTGGGCCGTCAAGGGGGAGGGCTGGACGGTGAAATAGCGCTGCCAGATGCCCTCGGCGCACACGTCCTCCTCGTTGCCGTTGATGTAGCTGTCGATGGTGTTGTCCCGCTCCGGCCGGCCCAGCTGGGGCAGGAAGGGCAGGGAGAGGACCTTGGGGTGCTGGCGCAGGTGCCAGGTGTCCGCCTTGCCCCCCGCCAGACGGGTGCAGTGGATGCGGCTCTGCTGCCCCGCGCCCACGCCGATGGCCTGGCCGTCCACCGCGTAGCAGACGGAGTTGGACTGAGTGTATTTGAGGGTGATGAGGGCCACGATCAGATCCCGCCGGGCCTCCTCGGGAAGGTCGGTATTGGCGGTGACCACGTTCTCCAGGAGGTGGGCGCCGATCTTGCACTCGTTGCGGCCCTGCTGGAAGGTGACCCCGAACACGTCCTTGGTCTCCTGGGGGGCGGGGACGTAGGCAGGATCGATCTGAACGATATTGTAATTCCCCTTGCGCTTGGTCTTCAAGATGGCCAAGGCCTCGCCGGTGTAGCCGGGGGCGATGACGCCGTCGGAGACCTCGCGGGCGATGAGCCTGGCGGTGGTCTCGTCGCACACGTCGCTGAGGGCCGCCCAGTCCCCGAAGGAGCACAGCCGGTCGGTGCCCCGGGCGCGGGCGTAGGCGCATGCCAGGGGGCTCTGGTCCAGCGCGGGCACGTCGTCCACGAAGCAGGCCTGCTTGAGGGCCTTGTTCAGGGGCAGGCCTACGGCGGCGGAGGTGGGGGAGACATGCTTGAAGGAGGTGGCGGCGGGGAGGCCCGTGGCCTCCTTCAGCTCCTTCACCAGCTGCCAGGCGTTGAGGGCATCCAGGAAGTTGATATAGCCGGGCTTGCCGTTGAGAACCTCCAGGGGCAGGTCGCTCCCGTCCCGCATGAAGATCCGGGAGGGCTTCTGGTTGGGGTTGCATCCGTATTTCAGCTCTAATTCGTTCATGGTGGTACTCCTTTTTCAAAAACACGAACGGTTGGTGACGAAAACAGTTGGGTTGGATCCGGCGGCCGTATGCGTTACACGGTCAGCTCCGCCTCCATGGCCTCGTCCGGGTACCGGGCCAGCAGGGGGGCGATCTCGTCGCTGAGGAATGCGGCGACCTGGCTGGGAGCCCGGCCCACGTACTTCTCCGGGGCCATCTGGGCCTCGATCTCCTCCCGGGTCAGGGGGAAGAGGGGGTCCGCCAGGATACGGTCGATGAGATCGTTCTGTCCGCCCTCCAGCTTCACCCTGCGGGCGGCGGCATGGGAGTGCTCCCGGAGGGCCTCGTGGAGCTCCTGCCGGTTCCCGCCCCGCTTCACTGCCTCCATCATGATGTTCTCCGTGGCCATGAAGGGCAGCTTCTCCATCACCCGGCGGCGGACCACCCGGTCATAGACCACCAGCCCCGCCGTGACATTGATATAAATTTCAAGAATGGCATCCACCGCCAGAAACGCCTCCGCCACGGCGATGCGCTTGTTGGCGCTGTCGTCCAGGGTCCGCTCGAACCACTGGGTGGCGGCGGTCATGGCGGGGTTCACCCCGTCCTGGATGACGTACCGGGCCAGGGCGCAGATGCGCTCGGAGCGCATGGGGTTGCGCTTGTAGGGCATGGCGGAGGAGCCGATCTGGTGCTTCTCAAAGGGCTCCTCCATCTCCTCAAAGGACTGGAGAATCCGCAGGTCGTTGGCGAACTTGCAGGCGGACTGGGCCACGCCGGAGAGGGCGGAGAGCACGTAGGCGTCCGTCTTCCGGGAGTAGGTCTGGCCGGAGACGGCCACGCACTTGGCGAAGCCCATCTGCTCCGCCACCAGATGCTCCAGCTCCTTGACCTTCTCCTCGTCCCCCTCGAACAGCTCCATGAAGCTGGCCTGGGTGCCGGTGGTGCCCTTGGCCCCCCGGAGGCGGAGCTGGCCGACCTGGAACTCCAGGTTCTCCATATCCATCACCAGCTCGTTCATCCACAGCGCCGCCCGTTTGCCCACGGTGGTCAGCTGGGCGGGCTGGAGGTGGGTGTAGGCCAGGCAGGGCAGATCCTTATACTGCCAGGCAAAGGCGGAGAGATTCCGCAGCACCTGGGCGCACTTGCGCAGGACCAGGTTGGAGGCGTCCCGCAGGATAAGAAGGTCGGTGTTGTCCCCCACGTAGCAGCTGGTGGCACCCAGGTGGATGATGGCCTCTGCGTCCGGGCACTGCTGGCCGTAGGCGTAGACGTGGCTCATAACGTCGTGGCGGACCAGCTTTTCCCGGGCCTCCGCCACGTCGTAGTTCACGTCGTCCGCGTGGGCCTCCAGCTGCTGGATCTGCTCCTGGGTGATGTGCAGGCCCAGCTGGCGCTCGGCCTTCGCCAGGGCGATCCACAGCTTCCGCCAGGTGCGGAACTTGTTGTTGTCGGAGAAGAGGTACTGCATCTCCCTGCTGGCGTAGCGGGTGGACAGGGGAGAGGTATAGCCGTCGCGGTTTCGTTCCATAGCGCCCTCCTCCTTAGCCGTGCTTGTTGCGGATTACGGTGTGGAGCGTCCCGTGTTCCAGATCGATATACGCCACAAACAGGGAGACCTTGTTGTCCTCGTTGAGACTCTCCCACAGCGCCTTTGCCAGAGAGGGCGCGTCGGGGGCGGAGAGATCTACTGCCACCGGCTCCCCGGCGAAGGAGGGCAGCGGACTGCCGTCCCCCTGGTAGGTGCTGATAAAGCGGCCCATCCCGACCGCAGGCGTATCATACTCGAAGAAGTACCGGCAGCAGCAGGACGGGTCCCCGTCCAGGCTCTTGAGGATGGAGAGGTGATAGCTGCCGTCCGGCTTCACCACGCCGGAGATGCGGGGGGTCCAGTTGGGGCCGTCGGGCTCGAAGGTGCGCTGGTTCAGGGCGTGGCGGTAGCAGTGGCCCTGGGCCAGGGCGTCCCGGATGGTGTCGGTCTGGTCGCCGTTGGTGACGATGGTGAGCCCGCTCTCCAACCGGCGGACGGGGTGGTAGATGATGAGGGAGGGGTCCGTCATCTTGCTCTCGTCAAAGGCTCTGGTGCGGATGCCGTCCTCCGTCGTCTCGAAAACGCGGTTGCGGCTGTTCTCGCTGCGGCCCATGATGAAGTAGGCGATGACGGCGCATGTATTGTCGGCGCTGCGGCCCAGCAGGATACCCCGCCCGGGGTAGCTGTTGGCGCGAAGCAGCGCGCACAGGTCCTGTTTCATGTGTGTTCTTCCTTTCCCCGCACGATCTGTGCGGCAACCAGCTCCGCCGCCTGGGGCAGCAGCGCCCACTCGGCCTGTTCCATCACCCGCCGCTGCAGGACCTCCGGGGTGTCGCCGGGCAGGACGTCCACCGCCTTTTGCAGGATGATCTGCCCCCCGTCGGGAATCTCGTTGACGTAGTGGACGGTGGCGCCCGTCACCTTCACACCGTAGTCCAGGGCCGCCTGATGGACCCGCAGTCCATAGAAGCCTTTTCCGCAGAAGGAGGGGATGAGGGAGGGATGGACGTTGAGGATGGGGCCGGGGAAGCGGGCGATGAAGTCCGAGGAGAGAATCCCCAGAAAGCCCGCCAGGATCACCATGTCGATCCTGTGTGCCGCCAGGGCGTCCAGGACCCTCTGCTCAAAGCCCGGCTCCCGGCGGGGGATCAGCGCGCAGCCGACGCCGGCGGCCTCCGCCCGGCCGATGGCCCCGATGCCGGCCCTGTCGGCGATGACCAGGGCGATCTGCCCGCTCTTGAGCCCTCCGTCCGCCTGGGCGTCCATGAGGGCCTGGAGATTTGTGCCGCCGCCGGAGACCAGAACGGCCGTCCTGGCGGTCAGCATAGGACCACCCGCTCCCCGCCGGCGGTAATCTCACCCATGACGTAGGCCTCCTCGCCCTGCTCCCGGAGGACGGCCAGAGCCCTGTCCGCCTGCTCACTGGAGACGGTGACGCTCATGCCCACGCCCATGTTGAAGGTGTTGAACATGTCCCGCTCCGGGATGCCGCCGGTGCGGGAGAGCAGGTCGAAAATGGGGGGAGTGCGCAGGGCGGCCTTCTCGATCCTCGCCCCCAGGCCGTCGGGGATGGAGCGGGGGATGTTCTCGTAGAACCCGCCGCCGGTGATGTGGGAGACGCCGTGGACCTCCACCTGCTCCATCAGGGCCAGGAGAGGCTTGACGTAGATGCGGGTGGGGGTCAGCAGGACCTCCCCCAGCCCCCGGCCGCCCAGGGCCTCCACCGGCGCGGACAGGTCCGCCCGCTCCGTGTCAAACACCCGGCGGACCAGGGAGAAGCCGTTGGAGTGGACCCCGGAGGAGGGCAGGGCCAGCAGCACGTCCCCCGCCGCCGTCCGGCTCTTGTCGACGACCTTGTCCCGGTCCACCGCGCCCACGGTGAAGCCCGCCAGGTCGTAGTCGTCCTCGGCCATCATGCCGGGGTGCTCGGCGGTCTCGCCGCCCACCAGGGCGCAGCCCGCCTGGACGCAGCCCTCGGCCACGCCCGCCACGATGGAGGCGATTTTCTCCGGCACATTCTTGCCGCAGGCGATATAGTCCAAAAAGAACAGGGGCTTCGCGCCGCAGCAGATGACATCGTTGACGCACATGGCCACGCAGTCGATGCCGATGGTGTCGTGCCGGTCCATCAGCTGGGCGATTCTGATTTTGGTCCCCACCCCGTCGGTGCCGGAGACCAGGCAGGGGTGGGCCATACCGGCGGTGTCCAGCTGGAAGAGACCGCCAAAGCCGCCGATGGTCTCCGTCATCCCGGCAGTCATGGTCCGCGCAACATGCTGTTTCATCAGCTCTACCGCCCGGTAGCCGGCGGTGATGTCTACGCCGGCGGCGGCGTAGGAGGCAGAATAGCTCTCGTTCATGGTGTCCTTTCTCCCGGCGGCCCTGCGGGCCGCCACCAAATTGTTTCTCGTCCGGCGGGAAGGGGGGCGGCCCCGCAAGGGCCGCAGATCATTCCCGCCCCGTCCAGCAGTAGGTGCAAATCTTCGCCCTGTCGATGCCGATGGCCTCCAGAAGGCCGTCCAGGGACTGGTACCCCAGGGAGCTGAAGCCCATCTCCTCACAGATGGTCCTCAAAAGACACCGTCCCCGCTCGGTGGAGCCGTCGGCATACTCGTCCAGGTGGGCCTGTCCCTCGCCGCCCTCCAGCTTCTGCACGGTGGCGCGGGCCAGCAGCTCCATGTCGGAGTTGCTGCGGGAGAAGTTCAGGTATTTGCACCCGTACATGATGGGCGGGCAGGCGGAGCGCATGTGGATCTCCTCCGCGCCGCTGTTGTAGAGGAACTCGATGGTCTCCCGCAGCTGGGTGCCCCGGACGATGGAATCGTCCACAAAGAGGAGCTTCTTGCCCTCAATGAGCTCGGGCACGGGGATCTGCTTCATCTTCGCCACCTGGTTGCGGATTTTCTGGTTGGCCGGCATGAAGGACCGGGGCCAGGTGGGGGTGTACTTCACGAAGGGGCGGGCGAAGGGCTTGCCGCTGCGGTTGGCGTAGCCGATGGCGTGGGGCAAGCCGGAGTCGGGGACGCCGGCCACATAGTCCACATTGGGCAGACGGTTCCCGGCGATCTCGTTCCGGGCCATGATCTCCCCGTTGCGGTAGCGCATGACCTCCACGTTGACCCCCTCGTAGTTGGAGTTGGGGTAGCCGTAATAGGTCCACAAAAAGGCGCAGATGCGCATCTGCTCGCCGGCGGGGGACAGGGTCCGCCAGCCCTCCGCCGTCACCTCCACAATCTCCCGGGGGCCCAGCTCGTAAGCGTTGGCATACCCCAGCTTGTGGTAGGCAAAGGACTCGAAGGACACGCAGCAGCCCTCCTCGCTCTGCCCGATGAGCACCGGCAGGCGGCCCAGCTTGTCCCGCGCGGCCACAATGCCGCCGGGGGTCAGGATCAGAATAGTGGCGGAGCCGTCGATGGCCTCCTGGGCGTAGCGGATACCCTCCACCAGGGAGTCCTTCTGGTTGATGAGGGCGGCGATGAGCTCGGTGGCGTTCACCGCGCCGGAGCTCATGGCCATGAACTGGCGGCCGTGGCCGGTGAAGTAGGTCTCCACCAGGGCGTCCGCGTTGTTAATGATACCTACGGTGGTGATGGCGAACAGGCCCAGATGGGAGCGCACCAGCAGGGGCTGGGGGTCCGTGTCGCTGATGCAGCCGATGCCGCTGGCGCCGTGGAACTTGGTGATGTCCTTCTCAAACTTGGTGCGGAAGGGGGTGTTCTCGATGTTGTGAATCTGGCGCTGAAAGCCGTCGGTCCGGTCGTAGACGATCATGCCGCCCCGCCGGGTGCCCAGGTGAGAGTGGTAGTCCACGCCGAAAAAGATGTCGAGCACGCAGTCCCGCTTAGAGATTGCTCCAAAAAAACCGCCCAAATCAGGTTCCTCCTTAGTGATTGCTCATTACTGTCCGGGGCGCGGCGGCGCGCCCTTGGGGTTTACGCGCCGAACACACGGCGCATCATCTCCTCGTAGGCCTCCTCCACGTTGCCCAGGTCCCGGCGGAAGCGGTCCTTGTCCAGCTTTTCGCCGGTCCTGGCGTCCCAGAAGCGGCAGGTGTCGGGGGAGATCTCGTCGGCCAGGACGATGGTCCCGTCACGCAGGCGGCCGAACTCCAGCTTGAAGTCGATGAGCCGCACGCCGCACTCGGCGAAGAAGGCCTTCAGCACCTCGTTGACCTTTAGGGCCATGGTGTGGATGGTGTCGATCTCCTCCCGGGTGGCCAGCTTCAGGGCCAGGGCGTGGGAGGTGTTGAGCAGGGGGTCGTGGAGGTCGTCGTTTTTGTAGGAGAACTCAAAGGTAGGCGCATCGAAGACGATGCCTTCCTCCACGCCGTAGCGCTTGGCAAAGCTCCCGGCGGAGACGTTGCGGATGATGACCTCCAGGGGGACGATCTGGACCTTCTTCACCACGGTCTCCCGGTCATTGAGCTCCTCCACAAAGTGGGTGGGGACGCCGGCGGCGGCCAGCTTGCCCATGAGGAAGTTGCTCATGCGGTTGTTCACCGCCCCCTTGCCCCGGATGGTGCCCTTCTTGGCGCCGTCAAAGGCGGTGGCGTCGTCCTTGTAGGAGACGATGACCAGGTCGGGGTCGGCGGTGGCGTAGACCTTCTTGGCCTTGCCCTCGTAGAGCTGGGTGGTCTTTTCCATGGTAGATTCCTCCGGTGTATTCATTAAATTCCTCGCCGCCCTCGGCGGCGGCGCTTAGCAGTGAAACTCCGCCTCCGCCTCGGCGCTGGCTTTGAGCGCCTTCTCCGCCCCGGCGGCCCGGTGGGCCGCCAGCTTCTCCGCCAGGGAGGCGTCCTCCACGGAGAGAATCTGCACGGCAAGCAGAGCGGCGTTGACGGCCCCGTCAATGGCGACAGCGGCCACCGGGATTCCGGAGGGCATTTGCACCGTAGACAGGAGGGCGTCAACGCCGTCCAGCGCGTTGGATTTCAGGGGAATGCCGATGACGGGCAAGGTGGTCTGGGCCGCCAGGGCCCCGGCCAGATGGGCCGCCATGCCGGCGGCGGCGATGATGGCGGCGAAGCCGTTTTCGCGGGCGGAGCGGGCGAAGGCGGCGGCCTGGTCAGGGGTGCGGTGGGCGGAGTAGACGTGGACCTCGTGGGGCACGCCGAACGCCTTGAGGGTGTCGGCGGCTTTGCGCACGACGGGCAGGTCGCTGGCGCTGCCCATGATGACGGCGATTTTTTTCATAGGGTGGCTCCTCCTTACAAATCAAAAAGGGCAGACCCGTCCCGCGAGAGGATAGGCTGCCCAGACGGCCGGCATAGCGCGCCCCGCAGGCTCCCGTGTGGTGCTCCACAGTTCCGTCAGTCGCGTGTGGGGGTATTCTAAAAAATTTAATTCTAGGCTACCATTTTCCAGCGGAAAACGCAAGACAAATAATGTATGAATTATGCCCGCTTTTTTTGCGCCCACTCTATGGAACTTATATAAAAGAGGGAGACGGCGGAGAAATCTTCCGGTTTTGGCTTGACTTATCCGCAAAATTATGCGATAGTTGACAGGATAAATTTTGATGGCTTGCGGGGAGGTGCGCGGGATATGGGCAGGGAAATTCTGGCTGTTTTTCCCGGCGTCTCTCTTTTCCGTACAGGCGGCCGGGCCGCCTGTTCCGGTCGTTTTGTCCTCCCGGCGTCACGGACAGGGGCTCCTGTCTGTGATGTCCGGGATTTTCTTTTGCGGCAGAGAGAGGAGGAGCGCAGATGATTAGAGACTATGACGGCAAGATTGTGCTGGCCGACGGCAGCGAGTATCCGGGCTGCCGCTTCGGCGCCAGGACGGACCGGGTATGCGAGATCGTGTTCAACACCTCCATGGTGGGCTACCAGGAGATCGTGTCCGACCCGTCCTACACCGGGCAGCTGGTGGTGATGACCTACCCCATCATCGGCAACTACGGGGTCACCGATGAGGACTACGAGACCAAGATCCCCACCATCGGGGGCCTGGTGGTCCGGGAGTACAACGACATCCCCAGCAACTTCCGCTACACCAAGACCCTCACGGAGATTCTGGAGGACGGCGGCATCCCCGCCATCGAGGGGGTGGACACCCGGCGGCTCACCCGCTCCATCCGGGACCACGGCAGCCGCCGCGCCCTGCTCACCGGCGTGGAGGTGCCTTTGGAGGAGGCCCTGGAGCGGCTGGCGGCGGCGGAGCTGCGCCGGGACCAGGTCAGTCAGGTCAGCTGCCGCAAGCGCTGGTACGCCCGCACCTCCAACCACCGCTATAACGTGGTGGCGGTGGACTGCGGCATCAAGCTGAACATCGTCCGCTCCCTGAACGCGCGGGGCTGCAACGTCACCGTGGTGCCCTACGACACTCCGGCCAAGGTCATCGAGGACATGGAGCCCGACGGGCTGTTCCTTTCCAACGGCCCCGGCGACCCGGAGGATGTGGGGCCCGTCATCGAGCTGGTCCGGCAGCTGCGGGGGAGGTTCCCCCTCTTCGGCATCTGCCTGGGACACCAAATGATCGCCCTGGCCTATGGGGGCAGGACCTATAAGCTGAAATTCGGCCACCGGGGGGGCAACCACCCGGTGAAGGATCTCTCCACCGGCAAGCTGGAGATTACCAGCCAGAACCACTCCTTCGCCGTGGACGCCGCCTCCCTGGCGGGGACGGGGCTGGAGGTCACCCACGTCAACCTGCTGGACAACACAGTGGAGGGGCTCGCCTGCCCGGCGGACCGGGTGTTCTCCGTCCAGTACCACCCGGAGAGCGCCCCCGGTCCCCAGGACAGCGGGTATTTGTTCGACCGGTTCATTCGGATGATGGAGGAGGGGAAGCGCCATGCCTAAGAGAACGGATTTGCGAAAAATTCTGGTCATCGGCTCGGGTCCCATTGTCATCGGACAGGCCGCTGAGTTCGACTACGCCGGCACCCAGGCTTGTCTGGCCCTCCGGGAGGAGGGGTACCAGGTGATCCTGGCCAACTCCAACCCCGCCACCATTATGACCGACACCACCGTGGCCGACAAGGTCTACATGGAGCCGCTGACGGTGGAGTACCTGGCAAAGATCCTCCGCTTCGAGCGCCCCGACGCCATCGTCCCCGGCATCGGGGGGCAGACGGGGCTGAATCTGGCCATGGAGCTCCAGAAACAGGGCATTTTGGACGAGTGCGGCGTGGAGCTGCTGGGTACCAGCTACGAGAGCATTCGGAGGGCAGAGGACCGGGAGCTATTCAAGGAGCTCTGCCTGCGGCTGGGGGAGCCGGTGGTGCCCTCGTCCATCACCCGCTCGGCGGACGAGGCCGCCGGGGCGGCGGCGGAGATCGGCTACCCCGTCATTCTCCGCCCCGCCTTCACCTTGGGCGGCACCGGCGGCGGCTTCGCGGAGAACGAGGAGGAGCTGCGGCGGATGATGAAAAACGCCCTGGAGCTCTCCCCGGTCCGCCAGGTGCTCATTGAGAAGAGCATCAAGGGCTACAAGGAGATTGAGTACGAGGTGATGCGGGACGCCAACGACACCGCCATCACCATCTGCAACATGGAGAACATCGACCCTGTGGGCATCCACACCGGGGATTCTATCGTGGTAGCCCCCAGCCAGACCCTGACCAACAAGGAGTACCACCTCCTGCGGGACAGCGCCCTGCGGCTCATCCGGGCCCTGGAGATCGAGGGGGGCTGCAACGTCCAGTTTGCCTTGGACCCCCAGTCCTTCCAGTACTACGTCATTGAGGTCAATCCACGGGTCTCCCGGTCCTCCGCCCTGGCCAGCAAGGCCAGCGGCTACCCCATCGCCCGGGTGTCCGCCAAGATCTCTGTGGGGATGCTTCTCGACGAGATTCAGATCGCCAACACCCCCGCCTGCTTCGAGCCCGCCCTGGACTACGTGGTCACCAAGATGCCCCGGTTCCCCTTTGACAAGTTCGGCTCCGCCAGCAATGTGCTCTCCACCCAGATGAAGGCCACCGGCGAGGTCATGGCCGTGGGCCGGACTCTGCAGGAGAGCATTCTCAAAGCCGTCCGCTCCCTGGAGGGCGGTGTGGGCCACATCTACATGGAGAAGTTCAACAACTACGCCGACAAGGAGCTGCTGGACTACATCCGGCTGGGCACCGACGACCGGATCTTCGCCCTGGCGGAGCTCATGAGCCGGGGGGCCGACCTGGGGCAGATCGCCACCGCCACCCAGATCGATATGCTCTTTTTGGATAAGATCAGCAACATCGTCCGCTATGAGGAGGAGATCAAGGCCCGGCCCTGGGACCCCGCCATCCTGCGCAAGGCCAAGCGGAAGGGCTTCTCCGACAAGGCCCTGGCCTGGCTGTGGAAGTGCACGGAGCGGGAGGTTTATGACCGCCGGCGGGAGCTGGGCATCTTCCCGGTATACAAGATGATCGACACCTGTGCCAGCGAGTTTGACAGTTACATCCCCTACTTCTACTCCACCTACGAGGATGAAAACGAGTCGGTGGTCTCCCCCCACAAGAAGATCATCGTCCTGGGCTCCGGTCCCATCCGCATCGGCCAGGGGGTGGAGTTCGACTACTCCACCGTCCACGCTGTGCAGACCATCAAGCAGAGCGGCTACGACGCCATCATCATCAACAACAACCCCGAGACCGTCTCCACGGACTACACCTGCTCGGACAAGCTCTACTTCGAGCCTCTGACGGTGGAGGACGTGATGAACATCGTGGAGCTGGAGAAACCCGAGGGGGTCATTGCTTCCCTGGGGGGACAGACCGCCATCAACCTTGCCCAGCCCCTCCGGGACCACGGCGTGAAGATCATCGGCACCGATTGCGCCGCCATCGAGCGGGCGGAGGACCGGAAGATCTTCGAGCAGGTCCTCCGCCGGCTGGACATCCCCCAGCCCAGGGGCGAGGCCGTCACCAACCTGGACGACGGCGTCCGGGCGGCGGCGGAGATCGGCTACCCGGTGCTGGTGCGGCCCAGCTTCGTGCTGGGGGGCCGGGCCATGGAGATTGTGGCCAACGAGGAGATGCTGCGCCGCTACCTGAAGACCGCCGTGGAGGTGGACGAGTCCAAGCCGGTGCTGGTGGACAAGTACATCATCGGCAAGGAGGTGGAGGTGGATGCCATCTGCGACGGGACGGACGTGTTCGTCCCCGGCATCATGGAGCTGGTGGAGCGCACCGGCGTCCATTCCGGGGACTCGGTGAGCGTGTACCCCACCTTCTCCGTCTCCCAGGCGGTGAAGGAGGTCATCCTGGACTACACCCGGAAGCTGGGACTGGGCATCGGCATCGTGGGGCTGTACAATATCCAGTTCATCGTGGACCGGGAGGAGAGAGTGTACATCATCGAGGTCAATCCCCGCTCCTCCCGGACGGTGCCCTTTCTCAGCAAGGCCACCGGCTACTCCCTGGCGGACATCGCCACCAAGGTTATCCTGGGGGAGACCCTCCGGGACCAGGGCATCACCCAGCTCTATCCCCCGGAGAAGCAGCGCTGGTACTGCAAGGTGCCCGTGTTCTCCTTCAGCAAGCTCAGCGGCCTGGACGCCTACCTCTCCCCCGAGATGAAATCCACCGGCGAGGCCATCGGCTACGACGACCGGCGGCCCTACGCCCTCTACAAGGCCATGCAGGCCGCCGGCATGAACCTCCAGGACCACGGGACGGTGCTGCTGAGCGTCTGCCGGGAGGACATGGAGGAGGCTCTGCCCCTGGTGGAGCGGTTTTACCGCCTGGGCTTCAACATTGAGGCCACCACCGGCACCGCCCAGTTCCTCCGGGAGCACGGCATCCGCACCAGGGTGAAGCGGGACTACACCGAGGACCCTGCGGACGTCACCGCGGCCCTGCGCAGCGGCAAGGTGGCCTATCTCATCAACACCCGGGACCCCAGCTCTGCCGCCCACGTGAACGCGGGCTACGATATGCGGCGGCTGGCTATTGAGAACAACGTGACCACCTTTACCTCCCTGGACACCGTGCAGGCGGTGCTGGAGGTGCTGGAGGCCATCTCCAGCCGCATTTCCACCATCGACGCGTAACCACAAAGCGGCCGCCATCCCAGGCACTGGGATGGCGGCCGTTTCACGCTGGAGGAGCCGTCTGGCGTTATCTCTGCCCCTTGTCGTAGGGGATGCCCTCCGCTTTGGGCGCGCGGGACTTCTTGGAGGTGAAAGCCAGCACCACCAGGGTGATGACGTAGGGCAGCATGTTGTAGACGTAGGTGCTCACCCCGATCTGGGAGAGCAGATACACCCCGTCGCCGTTGATGTCCAGGGTGCCCGAGCAGGCGGAGATGCACTTGAGCAGGCCGAAGAGGGTGCCCACGATGGCGATGTTCAGGGGCTTCCAGTTGCCGAAGATCATCACCGCCAGGGCCAGGAAGCCGAAGCCCGCCACATCGCCGTTGGCCGCCCCGTTGGAGGTGGTCAGCGAGTAGATGAAGCCGCCCACCCCAGCCAGCGCGCCGCTGATGGCCGTACCAAGATGGCGCATCTTATAGACGTTGATGCCCACCGAGTCCGCCGCCTGGGGGTGCTCGCCGCAGGCGCGCAGGCGCAGGCCGAAGCGGGTCTTGTAGAGGATGACGGACAGCACCACATAGATGAGGATGCCGATGTAGGTGGTCAGGTAGGTCTTGTTGAGCAGCAGGTCTCCCACCAGGCCCAGCTCCGTCTGCCGGCTGAAGCCGAAGTCGGTCTGGAACAGCATGAACCAGCTGGGCGCGTCGTAGCGCAGGTTCAGGGTGTTCTGCTGGAAGGTGATGTTCACCAGAAACAGCACCACCGCCGGGGCCAGCAGGTTCAGGGCGGTGCCGCCGATGGTCTGGTCCGCCTTCATCTTCACCGCCGAGAAGCTCAGCAGCATGGAGAACAGGGTGCCCGCCGCCGCAGTGACCAGCATGGCCGCCAGCAGCAGGAGCTGGGCCAGATTCTCATTCCAGCCGCCCACCTGCATGGAGCGCACAAACCAGGCCCCCGCGAAGGCGCCGATGATCATAATGCCCTCCAGGGCCAGGTTGATGATGCCGCTGCGCTCGGCAAACACGCCGGCCAGGGCCACCAGGAGCAGGGGGACGGTGTAAATTACGGTTTGCTGCAGGAGAAAGGTCATGGCTGCGCCTCCTTCCCGGCCGTCTCCGCCGCCGGGGCGGCGGGAGCGGGCTCGCTTTTGGGTGTGCCGGCCTTACCGGCCTTCTTGCGGTCCATCAGGCTCTTGAAAAACAGGGTGAAGGCGCTCAGGTACACGATCACCGCCACGATGATGTCCGCGATGTACTCATTGTAGGCTGTCAGGTTGCTCAGCTGGCTGCCGGAGATGGTCAGATAGGCCATAAAGAGCCCGGAGAAGACGCATCCGATGGGGCTGCAGCTGGCCAGCAGGGCCACCGGGATGCCGTTGAAGCCGGTGGCGGGCAGGCTCATGGAGGTGTGCCAGTAGAACTCCACGTCCCCCTGCAGGAAGTACAGCGCCGCGCCGGCGGCGGACAGCCCGCCGGCAATGGCCATGGAGAGGACGATGTTGCGCTTCTCGTTCATGCCGGCGTACCGGGCGGCGTTCTTGTTGCTGCCGCAGGAGCGGAGCTCGTAGCCGAAGACGGTCTTGTTGATGACGACGTAGGTCACCACTGCGAAGGCCACGGCGATGAGGATGCCGGCGTTGGCGCTGCTGCCGCCGAAGTCCAGGCCCAGCTTGGCGGTGGCCACGCCGTTGGAGCTGGTCTTCAGGCAGTAGCCGGTCTTGCCGTAGTCCACGTTGTTGATGAACCGGCTGCCGTCAAAGAGCATGGTCACCAGATTGGCGGCGATCCAGTTGGTCATAATGGAGGTGATGACCTCGTTGACGTTGAGGTGGGCCTTGAAGAGCCCGGGGATGCACCCCCACAGCGCCCCGGCCAGAATGGCCGCGCAGAAGGCCAGCAGCCACACCAGGGGCGCGGGCACCACGCTGGTGTCCATGCCCAGCGCCACCATGAGGGAGGCGGCGGTGCCCATGAGGTACTGCCCCGGCGCGCCGATGTTGAAAAGCCCCGTCTTGTAGGCCAGGGCCACCGACAGGCCCGTCATAATCAGGGGCGTGCCCCGGAAGAGCATGTCCCCCAGCAGGCGGGCGTTGAAGCCGAAGGTGATGGCGCTGCCCCGGTCATAGTCCCGGCCGGTGTTGAAGATGCCGCCCAGCACGATCCGGAAGCCCTCCCACGCGGAGGACAGGGGGATGTTGTTGAGCAGCAGCGCCGCCAGCAGCAGCAGCAGTCCGCCGAACACCACGCCCATCAGAATGGACAGCAGGGAGGCGGCGACGGTTTTGGCGCCGTCGTTCCACAGGGTCCTCTCTTTTCTCTCTTTCACGACGCCGCGGCCTCCTTTCGTCCCGTGTTGCGCTTCGCGCCCGCCATGTACAGGCCCAGCTCCTCAACGGTGGTGGTCTTGGGGTCCAGCTCGCCCACGATCTCCCCCTCGTACATGACCAGGATGCGGTCGGAGAGGTTCATCACCTCGTCCAGCTCCAGGCTCACCAGCAGCACCGCCTTGCCCAGGTCCCGCTGGGCCACGATCTGGCTGTGGATGTACTCGATGGCCCCCACGTCCAGGCCGCGGGTGGGCTGGACCGCCACCAGCAGGTCGGCGTTCAGATCCACCTCCCGGGCGATGATGGCCTTCTGCTGGTTGCCGCCGGACATGCTGCGCACCCGGGTGACGGGGCCCTGGCCCGAGCGGATGTCGAACTTCTCAATGAGTTCCTCGGCGTAGGCACGGATAGGCTCCCGCTGGATGAACCCGCCCTTCTGGTAGGGGGCGTCCATGTACCGCTGGAGCACCAGGTTGTCCTCCAGGGAGAAGTCCAGCACCAGGCCGTGCTTGTGCCGGTCCTCGGGGATGTGGCTCATGCCCGCCTGGCTGCGCTGGCGGATGGTGGCGCGGCTGACGTCCTTGCCGCACAGCTCGATGCTGCCCCCGCTGGCCTTCTCCAGGCCGGAGAGGGCGTAGACAAACTCGGTCTGGCCGTTGCCGTCAATGCCGGCGATGCACACGATCTCCCCCCGGCGGACCTCAAAGCTGACGTCCTTGACGGCGTTGTTGTGGTGGGACTTGCTGGGCACGGTGAGGCCCCGCACCTTCAGCACCGCCTCGCCGGGCTGGGCGGGGGACTTGTCCACCGCAAACTTCACGTCCCGGCCCACCATCATGCGGCTGAGCTCCTCCTTGGTGGTGTCCTTGATGTCCACGGTGCCAATGTACTTGCCCTTGCGCAGCACGCTGCACCGGTCGGAGACCTCCATGATCTCGTTGAGCTTGTGGGTAATGAAGAGAATGCTCTTTCCCTCCGCCGCCAGGTTCTTCATAATCTGCATCAGCTCGTGGATTTCCTGGGGCGTGAGCACTGCGGTGGGCTCATCGAAGATGAGGATCTCGTTCTCCCGGTAGAGCATCTTCAGGATCTCGGTGCGCTGCTGCATGCCCACGGTGATGTCCTCCACCAGCGCGTCCGGGTCCACCATCAGGCCGTAGCGCTCCGAGAGCTCCACCACCTTTTTCCGGGCCTCCTTTTTCTGCAGAAAGCCCAGCTTGTTGGGCTCCACGCCCAGGATGATGTTGTCCAGCACTGTGAAGCACTCCACCAGCTTAAAATGCTGGTGGACCATGCCGATGTGCAGGGCATTGGCGTCGTTGGGGTTGCGGATGTCCACCCGCTTCCCGTCCATGTGGATTTCACCCTTCTCGGGCTGGTACAGGCCGAACAGCACGCTCATCAGCGTGGACTTTCCCGCGCCGTTCTCCCCCAGCAGGGCGTGAATCTCTCCCCGCCGCAGCTGGAGCGTGATGTTGTCGTTGGCCACGATGCCGGGGAACACCTTGGTGATGTTCAGCATCTCCACTACATAGTTTTCCGCCACTCGTCTGTCTCCCCCTTTCCCTCAGCCGGTCCGCCGCAGCGGCCGAATATACAATCAATTATAAATGATTTCCGGGGGATATGCAAGGCCTTTGCCCGCCGGCGGCGCAAAAATCTTCTCCGCCGGTGCGACAGAAGCCGCCCGGCCATTACTGGCCGGGCGGCTTCTGCTGATGTCCGTGTCTCAGGCGGCAGAGAATTGGTCCTTACCCACGCCGCAAAGAGGGCACTCGAAGCCGGCGGGAAGGTCCTCCCACTTGGTGCCGGGGGCGATGCCGTGGTCGGGGTCGCCCAGGGCCTCATCGTACTCGTAGCCGCAGACGTCGCAAACGTATTTCATGGTGGCGCTCCTTTCTATTGCGTGGCCCTCCGGGGCCAGGCTGATGTTATCCTTGTCCAGTATACGCCCTCCGGGACAAACCGGCCATTGCAATTGCAACGATTTGGAAATATACCGGATGAAATAGTGTTGCCCCAAAGGGGGCGCTTGATACGCTGTCCTGGGGAGGGAGACCGGCTGCCGGTGCTGCGCCGCTGATTAGGGCGCGTCATCAGGGCTCGTACCACGGGCTGAAGGAGGACTCCGGTATGGGGAGGGAGAGCAGCACGGACCGGTACTCGTTGGGCCGGGAGGAGCTCACCTCCACGGCGAAGCGGTAGGCGCGGCCCTCCTCCGGGGAGAAGCGGGGCGCGGCGAGCTGGATGCCGCCGTGGCCGACGGAGAGAATTTTCTGCTTGGTCCAGATATTGTTGACAACGAACGTCCCTGTATCGTCGAATACATGCACGTTGAAGCTGTCCTGGTCCCCATAGTCCTCCAGGTTGCCCCAGACGGCGTAGTAGGCCGTGCCCAGGTCCGTGGAGTGCACTTGCCAGGCCAGATCCTCCGGCGCGGGCAGGAGAGGGGCGTCCGCCCCGGTGTAGAGAAAGGCGTCGGAGACCGCGTAGGGGCTGTCGGCGTAGACCGTCCCGTCTCCGGCGGCGCACACGGAGAAATAGTAGAACCCGTTTTCCTCCAGGAAGCTGGAGAAGTTCATGTCATATACGGCGAAATTGGAGTCCCTGCCGCCGTTTCCCGCCATGCTGCCGCTCCGCAGCCACGGATCGTTCTCCGGGTCGGGGACCTGCTCCGTGTCGTTCCGGTACAGCCGCCAGTGGTAGCGCACCTGGCCGTCCTCCCCGGATTCGGGCACGTTTCCCCACAGGGCGACGCCGGTTTCGCCGTCCCAGTGGGGGTCCTGGGGTGCGGGCAGGACGGCGGCGGGCGGATGGAGGAGGAGCCGCCCCAGCAGGACCGCCGGCAGGAGCACCGCCAGCAGGACGGCGGCGGCCAGGCCTCTCCGCCACCGGCAGAGGAGGAGATCCCGCCGCACCTGCCCGGCGGACTGGCAGCGCCTGTCCGGGTCCAGGTTGGTGCAGCGGTGGACGACGGGGAGGTAGCGGGCCCGGTAGGGCCTGCCCTCCAGCAGCTGGCCCAGGGTGACGCCCAGGGAGTAGATGTCCGAGCGCTCGTCGGTCTGGGCGAAGCCGTACTGCTCCGGGGAGGCGTACCCCCTGGTGCCCAGCAGCTTCGTGTCCTGCTCCAGGTTGTCCCTGGGCATGCGGGCGGCGTCGAAGTCGATGAGCCGGATGTGCCCGTCCCGGGCCAAAAGGATGTTGGAGGGCTTGATGTCCCGGTGAATGATGCCCTTCCCGTGGAGGAAGGCCAGGACGGTGCAAAGCTCCCTGGTGATCTGGAGGAACCGCCTCTCCGGCAGATCCGCGGCGCCCAGGGAGGGCCCGTCCACGTACTCCTCCATCACCGTGGTGGCCTCCTCGTCCAGGCGAACCTCGTAGAGCTTGGGCAGAAGGGGGTGGGGGCAGTCCCGCAGGACCGCGTAGACATCGTGCCGCCCCGTCAGGGTTTTCTCAACAAACATCTGCCCGCTGCGCCGCTCGCACACCAGGCGCACCGTGTTCCGCTCGCTCCGGCGGAGCAGGCGGATCTCTGCGCAGTCCATGATTTTCACATCCCATCTTGTCATATGGTCTCCGAGCGGGTATAATTATAGCAGATAACCTGGGAGGGATGCAACATGAAATGCAAAACAACCGGCGAGCTGAGCCACGAGATCAAGTCCGCCACGGATATTGAGGACTACTTGGCGCGGAACCGGCGGCACATGGAGCTGCCCGGCCTGACTGAGCACCTGTGCGCCCTGCTGTCCCGAAAGGGGATCAGCCGGGCGGCGGTGGTGCGGGGGTCGCTGCTGGACCGGTCCTACGTCTACCAGATCTTCTCCGGCGCGAAGATTCCCTCCCGGGACAAGCTGATCGCCCTGTCCTTCGGCCTGGGCCTGTCCGGCGAGGAGGCCCAGGCGCTGCTCAAGCTGTCCGGCAACCGGGAGCTGTACGCCAGGGACCCCCGGGACGCGCTGATTCTGTTCGCCCTCCAACGGGGGAGGACCATCTTCGAGGCCAATGAGCTGCTGGCCTGTCACAGCCTGGGCACGCTGGGCGCGCCCAGCAAGTAGCGGGAGGCGCCCCGCCGCTGAAAAATGTACATACAACATGAGGCCGCCGGCTTTGCCGGCGGCCTCGTGTTTTACCGCTGCATCTCAGGCGGGGGCGCGCTTACGCGCCCAGAATATCCCCGAGAATATCCTGAATGTCGTCAGACTCCCCACTGGAGGTTCCGCCGTTCTGGAGCTCGGGCGCAACCTCGCCGCCGGGAGCGTCGCCGGCCTGAGACCACTCGTTCTCAAGGGCCGCCCAGTCGCGGTTGGCCAGCAGGTAGGTCCAGACCTCGGACATCGTGAGCAGGCCGCCCTCGTAGTCGTGGCTGTTGGTGGCCTCCTGCATCTCCGCGTAGTACCAGGCGCTCTCCAGATTGTCGGGCCAGCGGATCATCTGGGGCAGCAGGTGGTCCTTGTCCGGGAAGCGGTTGATCATCCGGTTGACCAGGGTGGCGGTCTCGGCGCGGGTGATCTTGTCCTGGGGACGGAACAGGCGGCCCTCGCCGCGAATCCAGCCGGCCATAACGGCGCGGGCTACGTCCACGCGGGCCCAGTGGCCCTCCATGTCGGTGAAGTAGTCGTAGCCGGGCACGTCGTCGCTGACAAAGCGGGCGGCGATGGCGGCAAATTCGGCCCTGGTGATGTTGGCATCAGGGCGGAAGGTGCCGTCGGGATAGCCCTTGATGATCCCCGCCTTGGCGCAGGTGGAGACGGCGTTGTTATACCAGGCGGTGGGGGCCACGTCGGAGAAATTGTTCTCCGTGGACCAGTTCTCCTCCCGGTACTCATCCAGCATCAGCCGCAGGAAGATGGTGGCCACCTCCGCGCGGGTGACGTTGCCCTCGGGCCGGACCAGGCCGTCGGGATAGCCGATGATGTAGGCGTAGTGGTCGGTGATGTTCAGATGGGGCGCCGCCAGAGGCACCAGATCCTCCAATATCACCGTGGGATCATAGGGCACCAGACCTGTGCCGGGATCCACGGGCCGCTCCGGCAGAGGCAGGGGCGTGGGATCGGGATCCGGCGTGGGTGTGGGCGTGGGCGTCGGATCGGGTTTCGGCGTGGGTGTGGGCGTCGGCGTGGGATCAGGCCACGGCGTGGGGTCAGGATAACTGGGCGTGTACTCCACCCGGTCATAGCGGAGGGTAAAGACCAGCGTCTCGCCTGCCGTCAGTACCTGGAGGCCGCTAGGCGTAATGTCCCTGAAGTTGTACACATTACCCATGTAGCGCCAGTTGCGCGGGATGCTGTCCGGGTTGATGCGTTGGCCCACAAAGCCGTCGAAATCCTCGGGCCGGGTAGCGCCGTCGTACTTGCCGTTGGTGTAGTACTCGTGGATTACCCGGTACTGGGCGGGGGTTCCGCTGCTCATCCAACGATTGATTACGCGCACCATGGCGACCTCACAGGTCTTGAAAACGCCCGATGTGTTGTGGGATTCCTCCACCGTGGTCTCGTATCCACTGGTGAGGACCTCCTCCACGGTGTACTCCGTGCCGGAGGGGCGCTGGATAACCACGCTCTCACCGTGCTTGAGTGTCACGGTGCCCCGGTTGTTCTCGTCCAGCTTGATGATGCCGTCGGCCTTGCCGCCAAGGCCGATGTAGGAAACCTCATTTTCCGGCTCTCCGCTGTAGTCCTCCGGCAGCGTCAGTGTGACATTGAACGTAAATTCCTGCTCGGGGTTGCCGCCGCCGGTGACAGTCTTGCTGATGACCAGCACGCCGCACTTGGTGCCCTCGGGGAGCAGACGCTCCCAGCGGGCCTCATAGATGATCGTGCGCGGCGGGTCCTCATCCGAGTCCTTGGCTTGAACCTTTTCCCGCACTTCTATGATTGTATCGGGGTCCTTCTCCTCGCCGGAGAGAATTGACCAGCCGATAAACCTGTAGCCCGGACGCACGGGGCCGTCGTCGCCCTCCTTGGGCTGGAACGGCGGGGTGTCGTCGCCTGCATAGATGAGCGTTTCGCCGTCATCTTTTCGGTTGTAGGTCTGCTCCGCAAAGGCTTCGCCGTTTGCGCCGTCCCTGTAGATGACGGTGTAGCCCTCGTCATCGCCGGGACCGGGCTCCTCGGGCCCATCTGTTTTCTCCCAGATGGCCTCGTAGACGATGGTGCGGGGCGGGGTCTCGTAGCACTCCCTGTCCCGAACGTTGGGGCGAACTCCACCCGGTTCACCTTCCGGATCGGGACTTTGCCCGCTCTTCAGGCGCCAACCGAGGAAGCGGTACCCCTCGCGCACAGGGATATTTTCGCCGGTTTCTGGATCCACTGTGCTCTCCCCGACATCCGCGTCCTTGTCCAGTACGGGGAACCTGGGGGTAGTATCGCCCGCATACAGCAGATCCTCGGCATGCGCAGGATCTTCGACGTTTTTGTCAAATTCCTGGTTCCTGAATACGGTCTCTTCCGGTACGCCATCCTCGTAGATAACGATATACCCCAGCTGGCGTTCCCAGATGGGCATGTAGGTGACGCAGCCGATGATTTCATCCGTAGGCTCCGGACTCCAGCCCTTGAATTCATAGCCAGGACGCACGGGAATCCACTTGCCGTTCTCGTCCTGCTCATATGTTCCCTCCGGAAAACCCCAAGCCTCCGGATCAAACTCGGGCGTCTCGATGCCAAGATCGTTCCCGCCCTGGTCTACCTGGTCGAAGTTGTTGCCCAGGTTGCCGTCGCCGTAGCTCACGCGGAAGGTGGCTTTTTCCCAATGGGTGGTGATGACTACGTCCTCGTCAGGCATGACGAAGTAGTTGGTGAAGGGGCGGGAGGATATATCACTAGTGCTATTTTTCCAGTAGACGCCTTCATTGCTGTTATCAATTGGGGCGCCATTGGCTGTGGCGGCTGTCCATCCTTGATATACGTATGCGTCACCGTCAAAAGTCATAATTTGACCCAGAGTAAGTACGGTAAAAAAGTAGTACTGATCCCTTATTCCCTCAAGCAAAGGAGGATCTCCAGAGTATCTATGGCCCTCTGAATAATTCCTAACGTATTCGGTAAAGTTACTGTCTAACACGCTGCCATTGTCAGCTACTGCCTCAAATGTAACGTTATGAAGTCCATTTTCCTTACGAATCCACTTGCCTGCAACGGTTACATTACAGTTAGGCATTTCAAAATACGGCAGGGACATTGTATCCGTGTCAATTAGAGTTCCATCTCCATCTATAATGTCGATCGAACTTCCATCATCACCCGTTACTTTCCACCCTTCGAAAACGTAATAGTAACCTTTTTCGTAACCGGGCCAATTACTCAATTGCTTTGAGGGAGCACCCTCTGCACGCGTTTTATCTTTGCCAAATACATAGAGATATTCTTTGTGGCCAGGCTCGACATAGTATGGTTTCTTGAGTGAATCGCTAAACTCTGAGTTGAAATCTAAATCAGTGATCTGCCAAGGAGTTGGAGCTGAATTCATGACCGGGTTACCGTTTTCGTCCACTACGTCGCATACATATGTAACAGTGGGACAATCCACGTCTTCTTCAGGTGTAGATTTATAGATAGCTTTTATGATTACATCACCATCAGGCATTGTAAAATAACCACCATCTACAGAGACAGGATCTCCACTGGCCTTTTCCGTCACTTCCCAGTCGACACATTTGTAGTATTTTCCCAATAGCCGATCTCTGCGCCAGGAACTATAGGTTTTAGAAAAATGTCCCAGCCAGAGGGGACCAACATTTGCCTCCGGTAAGGGAACTACATCTCCCTCACGGTAATGCTGTCCAGGAAAATTTTCGTCCCTGTAACTCAAAAGACCATAGGAGAGTTGAGCCTTAAGATCATAGGGACTTATCGTTTTGTCATCTTTGTGCGGCGTTGCTTCGCAAGTAATCGAATGCTCGGTCTTTTCCCACACAATGTTATCGATGACTGCTCCTCCTGCGGGTATCTCAAGAGAACCGTCAGACTGCAATCCAATTGGATTACCTTCAGAATCTTTTATTTGGTAACTATCGATATAGTAAGAGGTACCCATAGGAGTACCAATATCATTAAAATACTGTCCAAATGTATACCGGTAATTCTCAAGGTACTTCTCCAAATTCGGAATGACATCCCCTGCTTCGAACGTTGCACCTTCGACGGGGAATATCTCAGGATTACACCCGATACCTACAAAGGATAGAACATCGTGCCAGTTATCCCACTCTTCCCATCTGCATTTGAGAGCCGATATTTCCTCCCATCGGCCTGTATAATGCACATTATGGTAGGGCATGTCAAACGTATCGGGGTCATTCTCCAGTCCCTTGTTAGTCGCCGCGTCTATTTCCCATCCCATGAATTGATAATATGTGCCATCAATACAGACAATGTTATTCTCCTCTGGTCCGTATTTGTGGTCAACCTTTGTAACAGGATCACCGCCTTGATATGCCACAGTGGAGGGAGGCTTGATGTTATACTTTTCCTCAAAGGAGATCCGCTCATCCCTAGGAGCATCCTCCACAAGAACTTTGTATGTACTACCATATCTGTCATTCTCAGGATCTGGCAGCCCCTCCCAATCATAGGAGACGGTGTAGCCCTTTGTATTTGTGATGGTACAGAGGTAGTATTCCCTGTTATCTACCTTTATTGTGTCAGCGCTGATTTTATAATCCGTTATGTACCCTTCAACATATTCGCTGTCAAAAGCCACATCGCCACTTAGGACAAGCCGCCAATCATCCTTAGCAGATATAGTCCTTTCCATTTGGTAATATGCTTCCTCTCCGAAGGGGCCTGTCTCGCGTACTGTATACTTAACCGTAACCTTTGGCCGATCTGCGTCTGCAGGCAGCCCGTCATTCCATACCTTCTGAATAATCAGGGGTGCATACGTATCAAAGGGCGTTATATTGCACCCCGCGTCCTCTTCCGGCTCCTCGGCGAAAGCCACCGTACCGGCGAGCATCACCATGAGGATCAAAATGACGCCGTTGAGCAGCGCGCGCCCAGTTTTTTTCGCTCTCATGCACTCTCTCCTTCCATTTTTTATGTCCATCTATGTCAAGCGCCCGAAGCGCGGATTGTCACGGCTCCGCCAGCCGGCGGTTCACCTCTGCAGCCAGCTCCTCCAGCCGTCCCTCCAGGTAGGGCCCCGGACACTCGGTGCCGGCGTAGAACATCTTGTGGGTGGTGAGGGTCCCGGTCTCGTCGCCGGTGTAGGAGAGAGCTTGGATGCCGTTTCGCCGGCACACGTCGGCGCACAGCTCCACCAGACGGCCGTAGGCGGCGTCGCTGACGTGCCAGGTCCCGCCGGTCTCGTCGTTGGCCACCTCGATGGTCACCGCCAGATCGTCGTTGTCCTTGCTGCTGGAGGTCCAGGCCCGGTTGGCCTCCTCCACGTACAGCCCCACCCGGCCCTGGCTGTCGATGGCGTAGTTGGCGGAGGCCTTCCGGTCCCGCCGGGCGAAGGAGTCGCCCAGGGCCTCCAGGGCCAGGTCCCCGGCCATGTGGTGGATGGTGATTTTCTGCACCTGCCCCTCCCGCGGAAAGTCCGCGTTGGGGGTCAGGAAGACGTACTCGGTGAGGGGGCTGTTTCGGGCGATGACCTCTGCCCGCTCCCCGTCCGTCAGGACCCTGCCCACGGTGTCCGGCAGGGAGGACCTGGATAAAACGCTCAGTCCCAGTACCCCGGCCGCCAGCACGCAGAAGAGAGACAGCAGCACCCAGATGCTCAGAAATTCCGGCTTTTTTGCCGCTTTGTTCATCGTTCGTCACCCCCTATCCCATCCGCGCGCTGTAGAGGTTGAAAGCGAACAGGGCTGCAAATAGGATAAAGATGGCCCGAACAGTCCAGGCCCCCAATGTCCTGCCCCCCTGCCGGGGGTTCCCGGCGGTCAGCAGCGTCAGGCCGGTGATGCCCAGATAGAAGAAGCTGGTGTCCATCAGGTTGTGGAGGCAGAAGGCGGCGAACCCGGCCCGCAGGGCGGGCTCCGCCTTTTTGCGGAAGCACCGCAGGACGATCACCGCCAGGGCTCCCGCCGCCAGCACCCCCAGCTCCGCCCACACGTGGATGAGCACGTTGTGGATGTGGTAGGTGTTGAAGTACTTGTCCCCGTCCTCCAGGTTCAGCACCCGCCACCGGTAGGGGCCCACCCCGGCGAGGGGATGCCGGGCGATGTAGCCCAGGCCGTTTCGCATCATCTCCAGCCGCTCGGTGAAGGTGGCCAGGGCGCTGGGCCGGACGAACACCGCCGCCGCCGCCACCAGCACGCCCCCGCCGGCAATCACCGCCGCCATCCGGGGCCGGGCCCGCAGAAAGCGCTGGAAGGTGTCCCAGTACGCTGCCAGAGCCAGCACGTAGAGGGCCGGGAGCAGGCAGGTCCAGGGCACGTCCGTCCGCCGGGCCGCCGCGTAGATGAGCAGTCCCGCGCCTACCCCCAGGCTGGCGCCCGCCAGCAGCCGGCAGGCCAGGGCTAGGGTGTCGGACCAGCTCCCCCTGCGCCGCTCCCGGGCCAGCAGGGTCAGGATGCCCGCCGCCATGGCCAGAAAGCTGCCCATGGACAGCGTCAGCGCCAGGGCTGCCAGCACCAGCGGCTCTCCGCGCCGCAGCAGGGCCGCCAGCCGGCTCTCCTCGCTGCTGTCCAGCAGGAGGAACCAGCCGACGACCAGGAAGATGCCCATGGCGTTGGGGTTCCCCAGCAGGCCCCCCAGCCGCACGGCCCCGGAGGTTACGGCCCGCCAGACGAACTCGCCGACGCCCAGCGCCGCCGCCGCGCACACCCACAGCCCGCACATCCGCCGCAGCCAGCGCAGCTCCCCCTCCTCCAGGCAGGCCGCCAGCAGGTAGAGCACCGGCAGAATCGCCTGGGTGGGGGCGTAGTTATAGAGGATGTTGCCGTAGGTGAACCAGGAGGAGACCAGGCTCACCAGGTTATAGACCACCAGGGGGAGCAGGACCCAGAGGTCCACGCGGATGGAGGATTGCTGCACCCCCACCGCGCACAGAAGCAGGCCCAGCAGCCCCACCCGGATGACGCTCCCCGCGCCCATTAGCGTCAGCATGAACAGGGCCAGCAGCAGGCAGACTGCCAGATAGTGCGCCCCCAGTCCCTGCACCGCGCCGTTTACTCTGCTCGTCATCGCACCGCCCCCCGCCGCCGGGCAACAGAATATATCTTTTGTTGCCGGCGCTGCCGGAACGCGCCGCCGGAGGCGCAAAGAAATGGAGAAAAAGAGCGCCCATCCCCATTGGACAGACGCTGAAACGCATAAATAGGGAAGCCGCAAAGATTTTATCTCCCGCGGCCTGTTTTTTACGCCCAAATTTTTGGCCCCCCTTGCAAATCAATGGCGCGCTATGGTATAATTGAGGAAAAATTGGTATATGTCTGCCGGGGACAGAAACGGACGATATATTCTGTTTCTAACTGACCAGCCCCAACCTGTCCAGCTGGCGGACGTGCTCCTGACCGTTGGTCATGAGGTAGATCCTGGTGGTCTCCACGCTGCTGTGGCCGAGTACGTCGGCCAGCTTCACAATATCCCTGGTGGCCCGGTAGAACAGGGCGGCGAAGAGATGGCGCAGATTGTGGGGAAATACCTTCGTCTCCGCCACCCCCGCGCGGCCGCACAGAGCTTTCATCTCCCGCCAGATCCGGTGGCGGGAGAGGGGCCTGCCGTCCCCGGCGCGAAAGATCGCGCCGGAGGCGGTTTTTTGCTTCCCGGCGAACTTCAGCAGCTTCCGGCACAGCTTCCGCGGCAGCAGGATGGAGCGGATCTTCCCCTTCAGCCGCACCTCCGTCCGGCCGCTGCGGGCGGCCTCCACCGTGAGGTAGCGCACCTCCGAGACCCGGATGCCGGTGGAGCAGATGGCCTCCATGAGAAGCTCCAGCCGCTCCCGGCCCCCGGACTGGGCGGCCTCCACCAGCCGCCGGTACTCCTCACGGGTCAGCTCCCGCTCCCGGTCCCGGAAGACGCGCCGCTGCACCCGCAGAAATTTCACCCGGCACTCCTCCCAGCCCAGAAAGCGGAACAGTCCGTTGAGGGCGGAGAGCTTGGCGTTGACCGTGGCGGGCGTGAGCCCGCCGGACAGCAGGTGCTCCCGCCAGCCCGCCGCCCGCTCCCGCGTCACCGCGCCGCCGCCCACGAACGCCGCGAAGGCGCGCACGTCCCGCAGGTACTTCTCCACCGTCGCCGGCGCGCGCTCCTCCTCCCGCAGCGCCTGGGCGTAGGCCGCGATCTGCGCCGCGCTTAGTCCTTCCTTTTTCATGCACCTTCCTCCTATGTATGGGTGGTTTCTAAAACAGAATATACTGCCCCCGCCGCCATCTGCGCCCCCTCCTCACAGGCTGAGGACGGACCGGGGTAAAAAGGAAATAATAGAAACCCCCGGCAGGACCGCATGGGTCCCGCCGGGGGTACGTCTATGCCCGCTTACTTCAGCAGCTGAATGCCGCCGATCAGAGGGATGGGCTTCTCCGTGCCCTGGATGGCGCCGATGAAGCCGATGAACCAGCAGACCACCAGGAAGATCCAGCCCACAAAGCCGACGATCCACCCCAGGATGGGGATGACGGCGATTACGCCGCAGACGATGCCCGCCAGCCAGATTACCAGAGACTGATTCAGGTGGAACTTGGAGGCCTCCTTGTCACCGGCCACAAAGGCGATGATAAGGCCCACCCAGGTGAGATATGCCACAATGTCGGTTACTTTCTTATCCACAGTAATACCTCCTTACACACTTTAGCGAACGATGTCGCCACGTGCCGATTATACCACCGTTCACAGAAAATGGCAATAGAGGAATTCTGGAATTTTTTGCATCACGTTCAGCGGGCGTACCGGGCGAAGAAGGGAAAGGTCATGGGCCAGGCGATGCCGGCGGTCAGGACTATCAGGAAGTAGCGGATAGCGTGGGCCGCGCCGCTGCCGCCGCACAGGAACAGCAGGGGCTCCTTCAGCAGCGTCTTTACCAGCAGCACCAGAAGCAGCCCGCCCAGCAGCTTGACCAGCTGGCCCCACCAGGGAGCGCGGGTGGGGAAGCGGAGCACCCGGTTGTCGAAGACGCACACCAGCAGCATCCCCTCCACTGCGCCGGCCATGGACCAGGCGTTCTTCATGGCGTCGGCCAGATTCTTCGGGTCCACGTCCGCCGGGAAGGGGTAGAGCTCCATAAAGCCCACAAAGGCGTAGCTGAAGGCCAGCATGACGCCCAGAATGATGTACATCCGGTGGGGAAACCACAGCGTGCTCTCAATGAGGGGGTACAGTGCGAACACCAGCACCGCCGCGATCACAAAGGAGACGCCCACGTCCGCCGGCGTGTGGACGCCCAGGTACATCCGAGATACGGACACCAGCACCAGCAGCGCCACGCATACCACCTGCAGCCAGATCCGCCTGGTGAACCGGGCCGTGCCGCCCATCCAGCCCACCGCACTCTGGGTGTGGCCGCTGGGGAAGCTGTAGCCGGCGGCCTCCGCCCTGGCGGACTGGACGATGGTGAACTGGGGGTCCCGCACCCAGGGGCGGGGGACGCGGCAGACGATCTTCAGCCACTGGTTGATGAGAGTGCCCGCAAATCCCACGCTCAGCAGATAGTATCCCCGCCGCTTGTCCACGCACCAGAAGACAAACAGAGCGGCCGCCATGAAGAAGGTCTCCTCCCCCAGGTGGGTCACCAGGGACATGAGGGTATCCAGCACCGGCGTGCGGACGGATTCAAACCAGTATAAAAGGGACATGTCGACTCCTCCTCGCGATTGGTGCCTCCATTATAGCCCAGTCCCGCTGCGGACGCAAGAGGGCGCGCTGGCAATGTGGGAGGTGAGAGAAAAATTTTCCTCGCCCCTGTATATTTTTGGGAGATGTCGGACAGACTAGAACCACAACGATCAAATAAGGTGGTACAAACCCATGAAATTTCGCCATAAATTGCTCCTCTCCGTCTGCGCCGGCTTTCTGGCCATGCTGCTCTACAGCGGCCCCATGTGGTGGGGCGTGCTGTTCTCCCCCATCACCCAGTCCCTGACCACCGCCTCCAGCGAGATGGATGCGGATGGCGGCGTGCGCTGGGAGTCGGACGGCGCGGTCCTACGCTTTAAGTCCCTGGATATGCTGTTCTCCTTCCTCCATCTTTCATAAGCGGCAAAGGCCCGCCCGGATCCTCCGGGCGGGCCTTTGCCGCTATACATCCAATCTTCTATTTCGCACCCCCGAAAGTGCTGGGGACCGGGGATTGCCCCGCGGCCCCCAGCGATGAAAGGGGAGGGGGAAAGCGTGAGAACGGATTACCTCCGCAGGCGGTTGACCCGGCTGAAGTGCTCCTTGGTCAGTTTGGCCACCAGCGGGCAGAGGGCAATCAGGGCGATCAGGTTGGGGATGGCCATGAGGCCGTTGAGGGTGTCGGCGATGTTCCAGGCGATCTGCAGCTCCATCATGGCGCCGATGATGACGAAGAACACGAAGAAGATCTGATAGACCTTCACGGCCTTGCTGCCGAAGAGGAACTCGAAGCAGCGGGTGCCGTACAGGCCCCAGGTCAGCATGGTGGACAGGGCGAACAGGGTCAGGCAGATGGCCACCACCACTGCGGGGACGGGGCCGCCGAACACGCTCTGGAAGCCCTGGATGGTCAGGTTGGCGCCCTGGTCGGTCTCGTAGGGGATGTTGCCCACGCCGACGCCCAGCAGCACCACCAGCGCGGTCATGGTGCAGACCACGATGGTGTCCATGAACACCTCAAACACACCGTAGATGCCCTGCTCCACAGGGTCCTCCACGTCCGCCGCCGCGTGGGCGATGGGGGCGGAGCCCAGGCCGGCCTCGTTGGAGAAGATGCCGCGGCCCACGCCCTTGGTGATCACGGTGCGGATGGAAATGCCCACCGCGCCGCCCAGAGCGGCCTGGGGCGTGAACGCGCCCACAAAGATGGCCTTGAACGCGCCGGGGACGGCGGGCAGGTTGAAGAAGATCACGATCAGGGAGGCCACGACGTAGATCACGGCCATCACAGGCACCAGCAGGGCGCACACATCGCCGATGCGCTGGATGCCGCCCACCAGGACGATGAACACCACGATGGCGCAGATGATGCCCACCACCAGAGCGATGATCAGCTTCTGGTGCTCGTCGGTGGGCACGAAGCCGGCAATGGCCTCGTTGATGGTGCTGGCGATGGTGTTGACCTGGGTCAGGTTGCCGATGCCGAAGGAGGCCAGGCCGCCGAAGACAGCGAACACAACAGCCAGCCACTTCCAGTTCTTGCCCAGACCGTTTTTGATGTAGTACATGGGGCCGCCCACCCAGTCGCCCTGGGCGTTGCGCTCACGGAATTTCACCGCCAGGGTGACCTCGGAGTACTTGGTGCACATGCCCACCAGGGCGGAGATCCACATCCAGAACACCGCGCCGGGGCCGCCGGCGGCGATCGCGCCGGACACGCCGGCGATGTTGCCGGTACCGATGGAGGCCGCCAGAGCGGTGCACATGGCCTTGAAGGGGGAGACCGCGCCGGCCTTCCTCGAGTCGCCCTTCTTCAGGGCCTTGCCCAGGGTGTTTTTGAAGATGTAGCCCAGCTTGGTAAACTGGGGGAATCCGCACAGCGCGCTCAGCAGCAGTCCTGTGCCCAGAATCAGCACCATGGCCGGGATGCCCCAGACGAGGTCGTTGATGCTGCGCTCGATACCGCCGCTGCCCAGCAGCCCTCCGATGCGGGCCCCGGCGGCGTCAGGCGACCCAAGCAGCCAATTCATAAAACCTTCCATGCTCTCTCTCCTTACACGTCATAAATTTGTACACCGGAAAAAAGCGGGAGAGGCACCGCGCCTCTCCCGCTCCCAAAAAAAGGAAACGACAAACACCTCTCCCGGAGGGATCTCCCCCTGGGGATGCTGCTTCTGTCCTTTTGCCTGAGAGATTTGGGGATTGGCCCTTTGCACCTTCGGCATCCGCATACGCGGACTTCTCCAGAATTTCGTCCGTCCACGGTCCCGCCTTCCGGCACCTGCGCGTGTTACGCCTTCGGTGGAGGGATGTTCCCCTTTCAAAACAGCCCCCGCTCTCCCGCGGACATCTTCCGATATACAGTTGATGATGGTATCATACCAGATTTTGGATGTGGATGCAAGCTTTTTTTCATAGTTTGTTCATATTTTTCTCCGGAGGCCCGGGGACAGGGGGCCGGGAGGGGGGGCGGCGGCGGCCCAGCGTAGCGGCCCCGCCTGCGCAATCGCAGGCGGGGCCGGGCTTTTTTCAGAGATTCGCGTCTACACCTGCGCCGCGGCCAGCTCCTCCGAGAGCACCGCGCTGTACTGCCGGAGCACCAGGGGCTTCACCCGCTCTATGGAGAACTGGGCCGCCCGTTCCTGCCCTCGCCGGGCCAGGCGCTGGCGCAGATCCTCCGACGCCATCAGGCGGAGGATCCGCTCCGCACAGGCCTCGTCGTCCCCATAGGGGTACAGCAGACCGCAGCCCTCGTCCTCCAGCAGGTCCCGGTGACCCTTGATGTCGCTGGCGGCAATGGGCAGGCCGGCGTACATCGCCTCCATCAGGTGAAAGGGCAGGCCTTCGATCCGGCTGCTGGACACGACGGCGTCGGCGGCGGCCTGCCAGGAGGCCACATCCTGCACATAGCCGGGGAACAGCACCCGGCCGGCCACGCCCAGCCGCCCGGCCAGCGCCCGGCACTCCTCCAGCAGCGCGCCGCTGCCCGGCAGGGCCAGCACCGCCTCCTCCGGGAGGCGAGTCATCGCGCGGATCAGCACAGCCTGGCTTTTGCGCTTGGAAAACTCCGCCGGGTAGAGCAGGAGAAAGGCGTGGGGCGCAATCCCCCAGGCCGCCCGCAGCTCCTGGCGGGAGCGGCGCGGGCCCGCGGTCCGTCCGGCAAAATCCACGCCGACGCCGGGGATGTGGACCACCTGTCTGCCCAGGCGGTAACGCCGCGCCAGAGCGTAGTCCCACTGGTTCATGGTCAGCACCAGATCCGTCAGCGGCGCCGCGGCCTGCTCCGCCCCCAGCAGGAGCCGCCGCCGGGCCCAATCCGTCCGGTCGTCGAAGAGGTAGCCGTGGACCATGTTGGCCGTGTAGGGGCGCTGCCGCAGGCCGGCCAGGGCGGCTCTGGTGAAAAAGGCCGCCAGGGAGGTGTGGGTACTGACCAGGGTGTAGGACTCCGCGCGCATCTTCCGGCGCAGCATGGCCGCTGCCTGGAGGTTTTCCGGTGCGCCCATGCTCTTTTTGAAGGGGAGGTCCAGCGTCTCGTCCGCATAGGGGACGGCGGCATGGGGGCCGCCGCAGGCGGCGTGGACCGTCCAGCCCTGGCTCCGGAACCACTGGAGGTAGGGCAGGTGAAAGTTCAGGATATGGGAGTAGGTCGAGGCGGTAAAGAGCACCTTCTTTTCCATCGCTCAGCCCTTTCTTACCGGCATGCGGACCACCTCGCTGTTGAGGAACTTCCCCTTGAACACGGTGGTCAGCAGAATCTCGATGTCAAAGAGCAGGCTCCAGTGCTCGATGTAGTACACGTCGTATTCGATCCGGGCCTTGATGGAGGTGTCCCCCCGCAGGCCGTTGACCTGGGCCCAGCCCGTGATGCCGGGGCGGACCTGGTGCTTGACCATGTAGAGGGGGATGTCCTCCTTGAAGCGCTCCACGTAGAAGGGGATCTCCGGCCGGGGGCCCACCAGGCTCATCTCCCCCTTCAGCACGTTGAAGAACTGGGGGAGCTCGTCCAACGAGCACTTGCGCATCAGCGCGCCAAAGGCCGTTTTCCGCTCGTCCCGGTCGGCGCTCCAGCGGGTGTCCTGGCCGTCGTTGACCCGCATGGAGCGGAATTTGTACATGTAGAAGGGCTCCTTATTCCGCCCGATCCGCTTCTGCCGGAAGAGTACGGGCCCCGGCGACGACAGCTTCACGCCGACGGCACAGAACAGCATCAGCGGCGACGTGAGCACGATCAGCGCCAGGGAGCCGGCGATGTCCAGCGCCCGTTTGCTGAAGGCGTGGGCCCAGTTGTCCAGGGGGATGCGCCGGATGTTCATCAGCGGGATGCCGTCCAGGTCGTCGAAGTAGGGGTTGGAGGACATGTACTGGGCGTAGAAGGGGATGATGGACAGCTTCACCCCCGCTTTTTCGCAGTCCTCAATGATTTGGGGGGTCCGCTGGTAGTCCTCCGGCTCAATGGCGGAGACCACCTCGTCGGGGCGGTACCCCTCCAGCAGGGACAGCAGGCTCTCAAAGCCGCCCAGGTAGGGCAGCTCCCAGGCCTCCGCCTGCCGGGCGGCCACATAGCCGTCGGCGTGATAGCCCAGCTCCCGGTCCGACTGGACCTTCTCCAGGTAGGCCCGGGCCATCCGCCCGCTGCCCAGGATGAGCACATGCTTCTGGTTGTGGCCCATCTGGCGGAAGCCCCGCAGGAGCCTGCGCAGCAGAATCCGCTTGCAGGTAAGCGTGCCCACGTTCAGCACGAAGTAGATGGCCAGAGTCAGCCGGGAAAAATCGATGTAGCGCTGCACGAACAGAAAGCTCAGCAGCAGGGCCATGACCAGCGCGCTGGACAGCCAGAGCCGGGACAGCTCCCGGCGCAGCCGGGTCCGGCGGAAGGAGCGGTACAGGCCGAGGGCGGCACAGGCAAAGAGCTGCAGCACTGTGAGAAAGACGCCCAGAATCAGATAGCGGGACAGGGGCACCGTGATAATCCCGTCCGGCAGAATGTAGAAGCGTATCCAGAAGGCGGCGGGCAGCGTCAGATAGACGATGGCCCCGTCGCTGAGGATGTGGATGCGGTTGAGGAGGGCTTGATTTTCTTTAATCATTCTATCGTACTCCGGCAGACAAGGCTGCCCCCGTCAGGAGCGCATGCGGGCGATCAGCGCCGCGGCGTTTTCGTCCAGCACAATCTCCCCCATATGTTCCTCGTTCCAGGTCTCCATCAGCTCCGCCATATGGACCACCGCCTCCCGGAAGAGGGGGTCCTCCGTCTCGTACATGGACAGCAGGCCGAAGGCCCGCTGCCAGCACGCGGAGTCCGAAGCGGTGTAGCGCACATATTTCTCCGCCATCGCGAGGCCCTGCTCCAGCCGGCCTGTGCGCAGATAGTACCCCGCCAGGTGGAGGGGCACCGTGTTGGAGTCCAGCTGGGAGAGCCGGTCGGCGTAGGCATCCGCCTGGCGCCGCTCCTCCGGAGTGACGTCCTGCTGGGCGGCGTGGTCCACATAGGCGAGCATATACTCCGCCCACTCAAAGCGGTCAAGCTGGGCGGCGCGGCTGAGCACGGAGAGGTCCTCCGTGTCCTGGGCCATGCTGCGGGCGATCATGTTGCAGTTGAGCAGGATACCAAAGACCACCAGCAGGGCCGAGGCGCCCAGAAGCAGGCCGCCCCGGACGCCCCGCTTCTCCAGAAACGGAGCGGGGAGGGGGCAGCAGAGACTGATGACGGCGAACACCCCGAAGGCGATGGGCAGGTAGGCGTAATAGGAGAAGACCACCTCCACCATGGCGTGGCCCGCCATGAAGACCAGAGCCGCGCCCAGGGCGGGGGCCAGGGCCTCCCCCTGCCGGCGGCCCCGCCATACCGCCGCCGCCGGGACGGCGAACAGCCCCAGCAGCAGGACGAAGCCCGCCATGCCGGTCTCCAGCAGGGTCTGAATGTAGTGGTTGTGGACATACCGGGTCACGTAGCAGAAGGGCTGGACGCTCCGGCGGGCGTTCTCAAAGGCGCCCAGGCCCAGGCCGATCAGCGGGCTGCGGCGGAAGAGCTTCAGTCCGTCCTCGAAGAAGACCAGCCGCTGGATGGCGTTCTGGTTAGCCAGCAGCCCCTGGAGCCGGTTGGCGGCGAAGTCTGGGAGCAGCCGGTAGCCCAGGGGCAGAGAGCCGGAGCCGCCCTCGCCGGTAAAGCCCGCCGCCTCCAGGCGGACCGTCTCCCCGGCGGTGAAGGTGAAGTAGACCACTAGGCTGTCCTCCGGGACGGTGAAGGCCGCCTGGGACAGGGGACCCCGGTACAGCTCCGTGCTGGTGTGCATCATAGTGTCCGCCCGGTTCTGGCTCTCAATGACCACGGAGGGGTCGCCGCCGGCCTCCCAGGTCATGGTCCAGTACCCCGGCTGGGGGTAGGCGGCCCGGCGCAGGGAGGAGCCGGGCTGGAGGGTGACGCCCCCGGTCCAGCAGCAGGCGGCAGCGGCGTAGACGGCCAGGCACGCCAGGGCGGCGCAGACCAGGCGCACAGCTGTCCGTCGGTGGTCGTTCAGCCACGCCGCCGCCCGCCGGCCCAGCCGGTCGGCGCCGCACAGCGCCGCCGCCCCCGCCGCCAGGCACAGCAGGGGGATGGGCCTGACGCCCTCCCAGGCCGTCAGGGAGGTCCGGGAGATGGGGAAGGCGGCCAGCATTGTCAGAATCAGTGTCTGCGCCATCACCAGCAGCAGCTCCGCCCGGCGCTCCCGCCGCTCCAGGAGGACCAGCACCAGAAAGGCTGGCGCGATGGCCATGCAGGCCCCTAGGCTGAAGGCCAGCAGGAAGGATAAGGCGCATATGAACAGGCAGACCAAATGGGCCCGGCGGGCCGCTGCGCCCGGGGCGGAGACCGCCAGTCCCAGACTCAGCAGGACGCCGATGCCCATACAGCCGGCAAAGACATTGGGGCTCATAAAGACCGATGTGATGCGCACGCCCTCCTCCACCGCCGTCAGCTGGGCGTAGTCCGGCGTGAACTGTCCCACCAGCGCCAGCACCGGCCCGCTGATGAACCGGGTGGAGAGCAGATCCACGCTCACCAGCCCCGCGACGGCGCAGCAGCCCTCCAAAACGGCGGCGGCCCGGCGGCCCGGCTCCCGGCCTCCGGCGAAGGCCAGCAGGACCAGCGACAGGCAGAATCCCGCCAGGACTTTCAGAAATTCCAGCAAGGCCAGCTTCCCGGACACCGCGTAGAGGAGGCTCAGACCGTCCATCAGCACCACCAGCCCCAGCGCCAGAATGGGGGGGCTTATCCGGCTGCGCAGCCGGGCGTAAAACAGGAACACCGACGAGAGCACCAGCAGAATCAGCAGCACCGCCGTCTGCCGGATGGTGGCCGACGAGCAGAGGCAGACGGCCAAAAAGTACAGCCCGGCGGCCAGAGCCGGCCGGACCCAGGTCCAGGCCGCCTGAACGGGGGCGGGGAGCGTAGGGGTGGCGCGCTTCATGCAGTTCACCTCGCGAGTCGTTTGTGTATACGGGGATTGCTCCCTCTCCCAGCCCCCCGCCTCCGGCGGGGGGCTGGGAGAAGGGGGGGCCGAAGCCCCCTCCCTCCCGCGTGCCCTTCACAGGGCGGAACATGGGATCAGGCGTTGGCAATCCGGATGGTGCCGTTAGCAGTCAGAGTAGTGGCCAGCTTGCCGTTGACGATGGTGTACTCCAGAGCAGCCTCGGTGCCGTCAGCCTTCACGAGGTAGACGCCGGTCACCTGCTCGGCGGTCACGGACACGGTCAGCTCCACGGCGAGGCCGCCGGGGATCTTCTCAATGTCCACGGCATTGCCGTCGACCAGCAGGGCGATGGTGAAGGTGCCGTCCTCGTTGACAGCGGGAGCGACCTGCACGCTGGTAGCGTTGGCGAACACAGCGGCGACAGCCTCGGCGGAGACGGTGGCGGTGGCAACGGCGTTGCCCACGACCACATCAGCACCGGTGGCGGCGGCCAGGGCCACCAGGGAAGCGGCGGGATAGCTCACAGGAGCCTCGGTAGCGGCGGACAGGACGACAACGTTGACGTTGGCGTCAGCCAGCTGGGCGATCAGGCTCTCGATGGCGGCGGCGGGCACCTCGGCGGTGGCGGCGCTGGCATCGACCGTGATGGTGGCAGTGGCCACAACCTGGCCGGCGGCGTTGGTCGCAGTCTCCACGGGCACGGGCTCAGCCTCGGGCTCGGCGGGAGTCGCGGGAGCGCTGGGAGTGACGGTGCCGACGTAGTCGTAGTCGGTGTCATAGACGGGACGGTAAATCTGGTTGCCGTTCTCGTCGAACCACCACACGTCGCCGGTCGCGCTGTCGGTGTAGATGCCGTTAGCATCCCAGGTGATGGCCCTCTGCTGAGCGGCCATGGCCGAGACAGGCAGCATGGCCAGCACCATGCCAAGCACGATCAGCTTGGCAACGAACTGCTTTTTCATTGTGTTCTAACTCCTTTAATGATAGATGTTTCTTGGGTGGCCGCTATGAAACAGATTTGGCGGTCGTGTGCGCGTTTGCTCCGGGCGGGGCCCGTGCCTGATCAATGGCGGGGGACCTTCCCTCGGATGGACTGCATGCCAGCTTACGGCAGATTCCGGCCATTGTCCGCATCCTTGTCACCTCCTTTCAGCGGGCGGACGCCGTCCGCTACCGTTTTGCCAAAAATTCCGCGTACCGGTCGCAGATGCCCGCCACATCCGGTCCGAAGTCCACCTGCTCCCCCCTGTGGAGCCAGAGGACCTTGCTGCACATCTCCCGCACCTGGGGGAGGGAGTGACTGACCAGAATGGTGGTGGCCCCGCTGCCGATGATCTCACGCATTTTAACCTCGCTCTTCCTGCGGAAGGCGCCGTCCCCCACGGAGAGCACCTCATCCAGGATGAGAATGTCCGGGTGGACCAGGCTGGCGATGGAGAAGGCCAGCCGGGACTTCATGCCGGAGGAGAGCTGCTTGAAGGGCCGGTCCTGAAAGTCCGACAGCTCCGCGAACTGGATGATCTGCTCGTAGGTCTCGTTCATAAACTGCCGGGTGTACCCCAGCATGGCCCCCCGCAGGTAGGTGTTCTCCCGCACGGTCAGATCCCCGTCAAAGCCGCTGCCCAGCTCCAGCAGGGCGGCGATGCTGCCCTGCCGCCGGACCCGGCCCCGGGTGGGCTCCATGATGCCGGATACCACCTTCAGCAGGGTGGATTTCCCCGCGCCGTTGGCCCCGATGATGCCCAGCATGTCGCCCTTCTCCAGGGTGAAGCTCACGTCCCGGTCCGCCCAGAACTCCCGCACGTGGTAGTCTCCCTTGAGGCGGCGCATGACGAATTCCTTCAGGCCGATGTCCTTGAAATCGCCGGTTATGTAGCGGATGGATACGTTTTCTACCTCCAAAATACTCATACGCGGCCTCCTCTATACATAATACAGGAACCGGGTATTGTATTTCTTATACATCCAGCAGCCGATTCCCACCACGATCAGCACATCCGCCGCCATCAGCAGGTGGAACCACACGGTGGGAATGGTGGCCTCGATGACAATTTTGCGGAAATAGCGGATAAACAGGTACACCGGATTGAGCAGAAACAGGCACTGGACGGTGTAGGAGTACTGGTCGATGGTGTAGAAGATGGCGGACATGTACATGAGCAGCATGGTAAAGACGGACCACAAATACTGAATATCCCGGAAAAAGACGAACAGTGCGGAGAGAATCAGCCCCACGCCGATGTTGAACAGCACCAGGCAGACGATGGGGTAGACCAGCATGACCAGCTTCCAGGTAAAAGCAATGTGGTCCAGCACGCAGAACACGCAGAACACGCACAGAGTCAGGCCGAAATTGATGAGGGTCTGGACGTTTTTCGACAGGAGAAACAGGTACTTGGGGACATTCACCTTGGTGAAGATGCCCGCGTTGCCCATCAGGGAGCTCATCCCCTGGGAGGTGGCCTCGTTGAAGTAGGAGAAAATGAGGTTGCCGCAGAAGAGGTAGATGGTGTAGTGGGCGGTGGTCCGGCCGAAGAACTGGGTGAACACCAGCTTCATCACCAGCAGCGTCAGGAGGGGCGACAGGACGCTCCACGCCATGCCCAGCACCGTGCGCTTGTATTTCTTTTTGAAGTCCCGCTTGACCAGCTCCTCGAAGAGAAAGCGGTGGCGGCTAAGCTTGTCATACATAATCTATATGTTCTGTCCTATCTTGGATTTTTCGGCAGAGTGTACATGTCTCCCTTGTATATGCAGCGCTCCATATATTCGTCACAAATGGCTCCCCTGCCGCCAGTGGAGCCATCGTCGACCAGTGGATACGTTCAAACCCGAAGCGCTGTTTGGACGGAGTCACAGCCTCCGCCCGTGCTTGCACCAATAGAGCCATCCGAACCCTCGGGCCAGCACAAAGGCCCACCACTCCGCGTAGGGGGTCAGTCTCAACACCGCGCGGCCAACTGGGCCTAAAGTCATATATTGCAGAGCCTGCCTGTAGTGCCCCCTGGCAAAGGCCGCGATCTCCTCCAGCTGCGCTCTGCACCGGCGGCGCTCCTGCGCCGGATTAGCCCAGCAGGCACACCAGATGGTGATGGAGGAAGCGACGCACTGCGCCTCCATCAGCTCCCGCAGCTGGGGCCGGCGGGGCGCCAGCTCCTCCAGCCGCTGTCTGGCCGCCAGGTAGTGGTTGATCCGGTTTTGCAGCGAGGTGTCGTCCACGATGCTCCCCGCCCGCTGGAAGTAGTGGTATTTGGCCTCCGGCAGGCACAGGACCCGGCCCGCCCCGTCAAAAAGCCGGTGCATGACCGCAATATCCTCAAAGGTCCGGCCCACCGGGAATCTCTGCTGCTCAAACAGCGACCGCCGCCACAGCTTATCCCAAAGAAAGTTCTGCATCGCATCGTTTTCCAGCAGCGCCCGGAGGGCCTGCTCCGTGTCCAGCGAGATCTCCTTCTCCCAGCCCCGGAAGACGCGCCGGCCCCGGTACTCCTCCCACCGGCCGCAGACCGCGATGTCCGCGCCGGCCCCCAGGACGCCCTCCAGCAGATACTCGTACATATCCAGCTCAATCCAGTCGTCCCCGTCCACCCAGCCGATCCACTCCCCGGTGGCGGCGTCCAGCCCGGCGTTTCGCGCGGCGGAGACGCCCTGGTTGGGCTGGTGGATGACCCGGATGCGCCCGTCCCGGGCGGCGTAGTCGTCGCAGATGGCCCCGCAGCCGTCGGGGGAGCCGTCGTCTATCAGGATAATCTCCAGATGGCGGTAGGTCTGGCCGACGATGCTGTCCAGGCACTTGGGGAGGTAGGGCTCCACCCGGTAGATGGGGACAATAATGGAAATCTTAGGAGAGCTCATCAGACAGCGACCTCCCGTAGTAAGCTTGTATCCTCGCGGCGGCGTCCGCCACGTCGAAGCCGCCGCGCCGCACCGCCGCCGCCCAGTCCTCCCGCCGGCCGGAGGGCCGGCAGAGCGCCTGAAGCGCCTGCGCCCACCCCGCCGCGCCGGCGTCCAGGGGCAGGGCCTGAAGCAGGGGCGTAACCCCCGCCTCCGGGGGGACGTGCTCCGATGCCAGCACCGGCAGGCCGGCGGCCTGGGCCTCCACGGCGGCGATTCCCAGCCCCTCAAACCGGCTGGGGAAGGCGAACACATCCATGGCCCACAGCAGCCGCTCCACATGGCTGGAGACGCCGTAAAAGATGACCTTGTCCCCGCACCCCAGCTGCTCCGCCTTCCGCCGCAGCGCCTCCTCCGCCTCGCCCTCGCCCACCAGCAGCAGGCGGCTCTCCGGCCTTCCGGCCAGGAGCGCGGCGAATGCGTCCAGCAAAAACGCCTGGTTTTTCTGGGCGCACAGACGGCCGATATTTCCCACCAACAGCTCGTCCGACAGCCCCAGCTCCCGCCGCGCCGCCGCCCGGCCGCCGGCGTCAAACCGGAACAGCTCCGTGTGGATGCCGTTGGGAATCCACTGGAAGCCCCGCCGCCGGAGGGCTTTGGCGGAGAAGAGAAAGTCCGCCGCCGCTCCGGAGCAGGCCCACAGATCCGTGGCACAGTTTGTCAGCAGCGCCCTGGCGGCACGGTGGAGCAGCAGCTTCAAGGGCCGCAGGGGACTGGAGCGCAGAGCGGTGTTGTGGCTGTGGGCGATGCGCACCGTGACGCCCGCGTCCCTGGCCAGGCGGGCATAGACTAAGGACAGGCTGTGGAAGATATGCAGGTGGACGACGTCGTATTGCCGGGAGTGCAGCAGCCGCCGGAACAGGCGGTAATTTTCCGGCAGATTCCGCTGCGCCCCGGAGAGCGCATAAAAGCGAATGCCTCGCTGGCGGAGGGACTCTGAAAAGACGCTCTCCGCCAGGTCGGAGGCGACCACGTCGACCTCCATGATTTGCGGGTCCATGTAGGGCAGAACGTTGTACAAAAAGGACTCGATCCCGCCGGACTCCCATTTTTCACAGAAACAGCAGATCCTTATCATAGTGATTCCATTTCATATCCCGGAACCAAGTGAAGCACATAGAGGAGCGTATACATCCACAAATTACAGGAACATTATATCATGGCCTCCTTCCAGGCGGCAATCCAAATTTTTCACAATAAACGGCACGGTTTGTTGTCTCTTTTAGACAACTTTGCCGCCTTATCCGGGAGCCAGCTTCTACCGATAGGATACATACGGCCGCGAAGCGATTATTTCGGCGCAGGCGTTGCGTTCCCGCCGGAAATTTGGTATGATAGAGAAAACACAGCAGGGGGCGCGTCCTTCGGATGTCCGCCGCCCCTCTGCGCCACACTCTGCGGCGCAGAGCTGCTGATTCGGATATTTGAAGGAGCTCCGCCATGCGTTTTGTCAACCTGCTGATCAAGCCCGCCTCCAGCCTGTGCAATCTGCGCTGCCGCTACTGCTTTTACGAGTGCATCTCCAACCACCGGGAGGAGAAGAGCATGGGCGTGATGTCGGAGGACACCGTGCGCGTCATGCTGGAAAACGCCTTTCGCGCGGCGGACCCGGGGGGAACCGTCAGCTTCATGTTCCAGGGCGGGGAGCCCACGGTGGCGGGACTGCCCTTTTTCCAGCGCTTCGCGGCGGAGGCGGAGGCGCTCTGCCCCCCCGGCGTGCGCTGCGCCTACTCCATACAGACCAACGGGACCCTGCTGGACGAGGCGTGGGCGGCGTTTTTGGGGGAGCGCCGGTTCCTGGTGGGGCTCTCCGTGGATGGGTACAAGGATCTGCACAACCTCTACCGGGTGGACGCCGGCGGGGAGGGGAGCTGGAACCGAGTGGTGCGGGCTCTCCGGCTGCTGAACAAACACCATGTGATGACCAACGCGCTGTGCGTGGTGACCGCCCAGTGCGCCCGGCACCCGGACCGGGTATACGGGGAGCTGAAGAAGCTGGGCTTCGACTACATGCAGTTCATCCCCTGCCTGGACCCCCTGGACCGGGAGCGGGGCGGGATGCCCTTCTCCCTGACGCCGGAGCGCTACGGGCAGTTCCTCTGCCGCCTGTTTGACCTCTGGTATCAGGACTGGCGGGAGGGGCGCTGCTGCAGCGTCCGCCTGTTTGACGACTATCTCCACATGGTGCTGGGGGAGCAGGCGGGGACCTGCGCCACCTGCGGCCGGTGCGGCAGCTACTTCGTGGTGGAGGGGGATGGGAGCGTGTACCCCTGCGACTTCTTTGTGCTGGACCAGTGGAGGCTGGGGAAGCTGGGGGAGGACACCCTGGAGGAGATGGCGGCGGGCGAGCGCCTGCGGGCCTTTTTCAAGTGGGGGAAGGAGAAGCCTCCGGAGTGCGGGGCGTGCCGCTGGCGGCGGCTGTGCAATGGGGGCTGCAAGAACGACTGGCTGAGCGGTCCTGTGCCCCACAACTATTTCTGTTCCGCCCTCCGGCAGTTTTTCGCCCACGCGGAGAGCCGCCTGCTCTATGTGGCCCAGACGGAGCGGGCCATGGGGCGCAATATGCCTTCTTGAGCGAAAACGCGCCGAAAGGCGCGCCGGTCCTGAGACGAAAACCGCGGCCGGTCCGGGATTTCTGCCCGGCGACGGTATGGATCTTCTAAAAAAACAGGCCCGGCCCTCTGTCCCCGCTGGGGGGATGGAGGGCCGGGCCTGTCCGCAGTCCATTACAGCGCGTCGATCTGGGCCGTCCGCCGGGCGTGCACGCCGCCCAGGTGCTCCGCGCCCATGTAGGCGCGCACCATCTCCCAGGCGTGCTCCACCCCTACGGTGCGCCCGCCGAAGGCGATGATGTTGGCGTTGTTGTGCTCCTTGGCCATGCGGGCGCTGTAGCAGTCGGCGCACAGCGCGGCCCGAATGCCCCTGACCTTGTTGGCGGCGATGGAGATGCCGATCCCCGTGCCGCAGCAGAGGATGCCGAAGGCCGCCTCTCCCCCGGTGACGAGGGCCGCCACCTTCACGGCGATGCCGGGGTAGTCCACCGCCTCGCCGAAGCATCCCGCGTCCATAAGCTGATGGCCCTGCTCCTCCAGCCGCCGGCGGAGGGCCTCCTTCAGCTCATAGCCGCCGTGGTCGCTGCCGATTGCAATATTCATGGCTGTGCTCCTCTCTTTCGTTACGCTATACCGCCGCCAGGAAGCGGCGGCTGGAGGCCTCGATGCCGTCCGGCTGGCCGAAGCAGACAAACGCGCCGCCCACCAGGATGTCGGCCCCCGCTGCGGCGCAGGCCGGGCCGTTGACGTGGTCCACGCCGCCGTCCACCGTGATGGAGAAGGCCAGCCCCCGTTCCCGCCGCAGTCCCGCCAGCGCACCCACCCGCTCCGGTGTGCGCGCCAGGAAGCGCTGCCCCGAGAAGCCGGGCTCCACCCCCATGACCAGGACGAAGTCCACGCAGGCCAGCACCTCGTCCAGAACCCCCAGAGGCTGGCTGGGGTTCAGCGCCGCCCCAGGGCGGATGCCCAGCGCCCGCAGGCGGTCGATGAACCGGAGGGCGAAGGGGGTGCTGTCCAAGTGGAAGGAGACCCGGTCCGGGGCCAGCTCCGCCAGCTGTTCCAGCCAGGCGAAGGGATTCTCCACCATCAGGTGCAGGTCCATGGGCAGCTGGGGGCAGTAGCGGCGGATGGCGGCGGCCTGGTCGAAGCTCAGGCACAGGTTGGGCACATAGTGGCCGTCCATGATGTCGATGTGGAGCATCTCCGCGCCCCCTCGGACCAGGGCGTCCACATCCTCCGCCAGGCGCAGCGGGTCGGCGCAGGCCAAAGTGGGATTCAAAATCGCCATAGGCTCCCTCCTCAGTAGGAGGACAGCACGTCCATATAGTGCTGGACGTAGGCCGCCCGGTCCACCTTCTTCAGGAAGAGGACTGTCTTGTCCTCCGGCGGCTTGCGGAGGTTGTCCTCGAAATCCACCAGGGTGAAGCCGGTGGTCAGCTCCCCCTTGGTCTCCACATCGGCGAAGTAGTGCTCCCCCTGGAAGAGCTCTGGGTGGGAGACGTACATGACCGTGCACAGATCATGGATGTCAAGCCCCTTCTTTTTCCCGTCCACCGCGTTCTCCCGCTTGGTGCTCTGGATGTAGAACCCTGTGGCCTGCCACACCATCCGGGCGACGGGGTTGTCCAGGGCCTTGATTCGGTCCAGCTCCTCCCAGGTCAGGTAGCTGCCCCTGGTGCAGTCCAGGCTGCACATGACGAAGGGGATTTTGGTGCCGATGACGTACTTGGCCGCCTCCGGGTCCGCCAGCACGTTGAAGGTGGCCACCGGCGTGGGATTCCCCGTGCGCAGGGAGCCGCCCATGAACACCACCCGCCGGATCAGCCCCAGGGCGTCCGGGTGCTTCTGCAGCAGCAGGGCGATATTGGTCAGCGGCGCCAGGGCGATGATGTCGATGGGCGCGCTCTCGGCCCGCAGCATCCGGTAGAGGAACTCCCAGGCGGGCTCCGCCTCCGGGGTCCGGGCCGCCCTCTCCGCGAATTCGTACCCGCCCAGGCCGTTGCTGCCGTGGATGTAGGCCGCATCCTCCAGCTCCCTGGCCAGGGGACGCTCCGCCCCTCTGGCCAGGGGCACGTCGTCCCGGCCCAGCAGATGCAGGACGTTGAGGGTGTTGTAGGTGGTGATGTCCACCGGCAGGTTGCCGCACACCGTCGTGACGCCGGCGACCTCCAGCTCCGGGGCGCGCAGGGCGTAGGACAGGGCGACGGCGTCGTCGATGCCGGTGTCGCAGTCGATGAGTACTCTGATAGGCTTCATGGATGTTCTCCTTGTTGTGATGTTCCGGGGCGGGTCCAGTAGTCCGGCAGGAGCTGGGCCAGCGTGTACTCCCGGACCTCCTGGGGGCGCTTCACGCACAGCACCGGCATGTCCGGCGGGCAGAACTGGAGCAGGACCTGCCGGCACACCCCGCAGGGGGTGCAGAAGTCCTCCGGCTCCCTGTCCGCCGGGCCGCCGCAGACCGCCAGGGCGGCGAAGTCCGTGCACAGCTCGCTGAGGGCCTTGAACAGGGCTGTCCGCTCCGCGCAGATGCTGGGCGTCTGGCCCCAGCACTCGATGTTCCCGGCGCAGTAGAGCCTCCCGTCCCCGCCCAGCAGGGCCGCGCCCACGCTGTAGCCCGAGATCACCGGGCGGCTGCGGACCCGGCGGGCCTCCAGGCACGAGCGGACCAGCTCCTGCCGCGCCGCCGCGCCCAGGCGCTCAGCGCTGCCGGACATACTTGGTGTAGGGCTTGCCCGCGCCGGCAATGCCCGCCGATCCCTTGTCGGCGGTGGCGGCCAGCACCACCACCGTGGCCAGGTAGGGGATCATCTGGATGAACTCCGTGGGAATGGGGACCTGGATGCTCTGCAGGTAGAGCTGCAAGGCGCTGAAAAAGCCGAAGAACATGGCGGAGCCGAACACGCCCCAGGTGTTCCAGCGGCCCATGGTCACCGCGCCCAGCGCCAGATAGCCCCGGCCGGCCACCATGCCCTCCTGGAACATGTTCATGCTGCCGATGCTCAGCATCGCGCCCCCCAGGCCGCCCATGACGCCGGAGTAGAGCACGCCGAAGTAGCGCAGCTTGTGGACCGAGAGGCCCGCGGTCTCCGCCGCCCTGGGGTTCTCGCCCACCGTGATCAGCCGCAGGCCCAGCCGGGTGTGGCGGAACAAAAACCAGGTCGCCAGCAGGCACAGAAGGAGCAGGTAGACGAAGGGGGACTGCTTGGACAGGAAGTCCCCCACCACGGGGATCCCCTGCAGGGGCGTGGTGGCGGGCAGGGAGGGGACCTCCGGGCTGTTGCCCTGCTGGTTGAAGAGGGCCTTCAGCCCCACCCCGGAGATGCCGGTGGACAGCAGGACCAGGGCCATGGAGCTCACGCCCTGGGTGCCGCCCCAGGTGATGCAGACCAGGGAGTGGACCGCCGAGATGGCCACGCCGATGAGGATGGCGAACAGGATGCCCATCCAGGCGTTCTGGAAGAGATAGCTGCCCACCACGGCGCCGAAGGCAGAGGCGGTCATAATGCCCTCCAGGCCGATGTTGTTCACGCCGCTGCGCTCGCTGGTCATGCCGCCCAGGGCGGTGTAGGCGATGGGAGTTCCCATGCGCAGGGTGGCGGAGAGCAGATAGCTGATGGTATTAAGCATGTTGTTTCCCTCCCGCTCTGTTTTTGACGTAGTAGCGGATGACGTTCTCGGCGCACAGGAAGACGATGATGAGGCCCTGGATCACGTCGATCATATTCTTGGAGATGCCCGCGCTGGACTGCATCATGGCGGAGCCGCTGCGCATAGCGCCGATGAGCAGGGCGGTGAAGATGATGGCGAAGGGGTTGTTGTGGGCCATCAGGGCCACGGGGATGCCGTTGAAGCCGTAGTTGGCGGAGAAGTTGTTGACGATCTTGTTCAGACTGCCGGTCACCTCGATGCCGCCGGCCAGACCCGCCAGCGCGCCGCTGATAAGCAGGGCCAGGAACATGTTCTGATTGACGTCGATGCCGTTGACGCGGGCGGCGGAGGCGTTGAGGCCCACCGCCCGCATCTCGTAGCCCCTGGAGGTGCGGTTGAGCAGGACATAGGTCCCCGCCACCGCCGCCAGGGCCAGCACGAAGCCCAGGTTCAGCACGTATGGCTTGGGCAGCAGGTCGGGCAGCTGGGCGGTGGCGTCGATGGTAGCGGTGGCCGGGCTCTCGCCGGGGCCCTTGAAGGGGCCGAGGATGAGGTACTGTACCAGGTATTGGGCGATATAGTTGAACATGATGGTGCTGATGACCACGCTCACGTTCCCCCTGCGCTTGAGAATGGCGGGGAAGAAGGACCAGGCCATGCCCGCCGCCATGCTGGCCAGAATGGTCAGGGGCAGGTGGAGGGCCATGGGCAGATGGACGTATGCGCCCACCAGGGCCGCGGCCATGGCGCCCATGAGCAGCTGCCCCTCTGCGCCGATGTTGAACACGCTGCACTTGAAGGCCACGGCCACCGCCAGGCCCGTCAGCATCACGGGTACCGCCTTGCCCAGGGTCACCGTGAAGGCTACGCCGGTACCGAAGGCCCCCTGCCAGAGGGCCCCGTAGGCCTCGATGGGATTGCTGCCGAAGGCCCAGATGACCAGCGCCCCCACCAGCAGCGCCGCCAGAAGGGCGATGACGGTAATGAGCAGCGTCAAGCCGGTCTCCTGCAATTTTTTGCGGTCCAAGGTTATGCCTGCACCCTTACGCATGGGCTTCCCTCCCCTCCTCTGCCGCGGCCCTGCTGCCGAGCATCATCAGGCCCAGCTCCTGGCGCTTCACGCCGGCGGCGTCCACAATGTCCACAATCTCTCCTTTGAAAATGACGGCGATCCGGTCGCTGAGCGAGAGAATCTCGTCCAGCTCCAGGGAGAACAGCAGCACGCCCTTCCCCCGGTCCCGCTGCTCCAGCAGGGTCTTCTGCACGAACTCCATAGCGCCGATGTCCAGTCCCCGGGTGGGCTGGACGGCGATGAACACGTCCGGGTCGCGGGAGGCCTCCCGCGCGATGATGATCTTCTGCTGGTTGCCGCCGGACAGGGTCCCCGCCGCCGCGTCCACGTCGGCGCAGCGGATGTCGAAGCCCTCCCGCAGAGCCCCGGCGTTCTCCTGAATCCGGGGGAAGTCCAGCCAGACGCCGCTTTTGGCGAATTCCCTGTGGTTGTGCAGGCCCAGAATCAGGTTCTGGGCCACGCTGAACTCCATTACCAGCCCGTCCCGGTGGCGGTCCTCCGGCACCAGGCCCAGCCCCGCCTCCTTGCGCGCGCGCACACTCTCGCCGGTGATGTCCCGACCCTTGAGGAGGACCTGGCCGCCGTCCGGGCGGATCAGGCCGCAGACGGCCTGCACCAGCTCCTCCTGGCCGTTGCCGTCCACGCCGGCCACGCCCAGAATTTCGCCGGACCGGAGATTCAGGCTGATGTCGTTGAGCTTTCTCACCCCCGCGCTGCTGTAGCGGAGGTTCTTCAGCTCCAGCAGGCTGGACTGGCCGGTGAAGGCGCGGCGGTCCCGGCGCTCCAGGCTCACGTCCCGGCCCACCATCATGCGGGTCAGCTCCGGGACGGTGGTCTTGTCCTTCTCCACGGTGCCCACCACCCTGCCCAGGCGGATGACCGTGATCCGGTCGCTGATCTTCATAACCTCCGCCATTTTGTGGCTGATGAACAGAATGGTTTTCCCGTTGGCCCGGAGGTCCAGAAGGATGCGGCAGAACTCGTCGATCTCCTGGGGGGTGAGCACCGCCGTGGGCTCGTCAAAGATCAGAATCTCCGCCTCCCGGTACAGAATCTTCAGGATTTCCACCCGCTGCTGCTCCGTAACCGTCAGCTCGGAGACCCGGCGGGCGGGGTCGATGCGCAGGCCGTAGGTCTCCGACAGAGTACGGATCCGCTCCTCCGCCCCCCTCCGGTCCACCTTGAGGGCGCTGCCCGGCTCCTGCCCGACGATGATGTTCTCCGCCACCGTCAGCTTGGGAATGAGCATGAAGTGCTGATGGACCATGCCGATTTTGCAGGCGATGGAGTCCTTGGAACTGTTGAAGCGCACCGGCCTGCCGTCGATGAGAATCTCTCCCTCGTCCGGCTGGTAGAGGCCGTAGAGGATGTTCATCAGCGTAGACTTGCCCGCGCCGTTTTCCCCCGCCAGGGTGTGGATGCTTCCCCGCTCCACCTCAAAGCTGATGTGGTCGTTGGCGACAATGCCGGGAAAGCGCTTGGTGATGTTGTTTAATTGAATGATTGGTTGATTCACACTGCACCGCCTATCCGGATTGATTGTTGACAGATCAAAAAAGGAATGGGCCGCGTGGTGCCACTCCGCCCCGCGGCCCGGGGGCTCTCCGGCCCCGTTGGGTCATCTGCCGGCAGGATTAGCGGCCGACCTTGAACGCTTCAAACTCCTCGGCGGTGCCGGGAACCTGGATGGTCCCGTCGGAGATCTGGCCCTTCAGCTCCTCCACCTTGTCCAGGACCTCCTGGGGAATGGAGGCCAGCAGATCGTCGTTCATGGTGGTGTAGCGCAGGCCAACGCCCTCCTCCTTCAGGCCCCAGACGCTGACAGTGCCGCCCTGGAAGGTCCCGTTTTCCACATACGCCTTCAGCACGCTGACGATGGCGTCGTTGATGGGCTTGACCACGGAGGCCACGATCTTGTTGGGGTTCTTGTCGAACTGGCCCGTGGCGGCGCCCAGGCAGTAGCTGCCGTCGCCGGCCTCGTCCGCGGCGGCGAACACGCCCAGGTTGCAGGCGCCCGCGTAGCAGCTGACGTAGTCCGCGCCCTGCTGGTACAGCGCGGTGGCCATCTCCTTGCCGATGTTGGTGTCGCTGTAGCTGTTGGTAAACACGGCCGTCACCTCACAGGCGGGGTCGATCATATACGCGCCGGCCATGTAGCCGTACTGGTAGCGCAGCTGCAGGGGCTCCTGAACCGCCAGCACGGTGCCGATCTTCCCGCTTTTGCTCAGGGACGCGGCCAGTGCGCCCGCCAGGAAGGCGGCCTCGTTCTCCTTGTACTCCACCGACATGATGTTGTCGACGCCCTCCTCGGCGGCGGCCAGGTAGAGGAACTTCACGTCGGGGTACTCCTCGGCTACCTCCACCATGGCGTCCCGGTACGAGGAACTGGGTACCACCATGAAGGTGCAGCCCTGGCTGATGAGGGTGCGCAGGCTGTTGGCGGCGTCGGACACCTCCCGGACCTCAATGTGGTCCTCCTTGATGCCCAGCTCCGCCACGGCGGTCTCGAGGCCCAGCAGGACGTCGTCGTTGAAGCTCTGGGTGCCCAGGCTCTCGCAGATCATGCCCACGTGGAGGGAGTCGCCGCCCTCGCCGCCGGTACCGGTGTCCGCGCCGCCCTGATTGCCGCCGCAGGCGGCCAGCGCCAGCAGCATCGCCGCCGACAGAAGAAATGCCAATACTTTTTTCATGCTCCAATCCTCCGTATATGTATCGTTTTGTGGTATCTGATAAGCGCGCCCGGGGCGCGCGTTATCCCGTTCGCGTCCGGTCACCGGCCAAACAGCCGCTGGGGGTCCACCGGGTCCAGGCTCTCCGCCATCTTCCGGCGAAGAAGCGCCCGCATCCGCTCCTTCAGGCTGTCGTACTCCGGCAGCCGGGCCAGGTTCTTCATCTCGTAGGGGTCCTGGCTGAGGTCGTAGAGCTCGTCGGAGTCCCCCTCGAAGCACACATATTTGATGTCGTTCTCCACCACCATCCGGCCGATGAGGGTGGTACCGTAGCCGTGGCCGTAGGTCTCGCACAGGAGGCTGTCACGCCAGGGGACCGCCTCCGCCCTGCCGCAGGCCAGATCCAGCAGGCTTCTGCCGTCCACCCGGTTGGAGAAGGCGGTTCCCGCCGCGTCCAGCATGGTCACCGGCAGGTCGATGGTGGAGACCAGATGGCCGTCCCTGCCGCCGGGGGCGACCCGGCCCTTCCAGTTCAGCGCCAGCGGCACCCGCTCCACCTCCTGGGACATGTGGCTGTCCTTGTCGAAGTGGCCCCCCTGGCTGGCGATGGCGTCGCCGTGGTCCGTGGTCCAGATGATGAGGGTATCCTCGTCCAGCCCCAGCTGGCGGAGCTTGTCCACAATGAGGCCGCCGGCGGCGTCCACCATGGTGATGTGGGCGTAGCACCGGGCCAGCATCTTCTGCCACTCGCTCCAGGGCAGGGGGTTGGGGCAGATGAGCCGCGCGCCGTCCCCCAGGGGCCGGCTGGCCTCCCAGTGAAGGTTGTCCGGCTTGTCGCTGAGACTGCTGCGGAAGCTGGGGTACTCGGGGATGTCGGCGGGGTTGTAGAGGTCGGCGAACTCCTGGGTGGGGAAGAAGGGCTGGTGGGGGCCCCAGAAGTCCACCCGCAGGCTCCAGGGCCGGCCGTCCTCCCGCCTGGCCAGCTCCTCCAGCTTGTCGCAGGCCAGGTTGGCCAGGAAGAAGGCCTCGTGGGTCTCCTTGGGGGTGGTGGTGATGCCGGTGGCGTGCTCGCCGCACCAGTAGTCCTCGCACTGATACAGCGCCCCCTCCCGCAGCTTGGGGAAGAAGTGGCTGTTCTCATAGGAGTCGGGCCGCAGAGCCCGCTCCACCAGGTGCCGGGCCCGGGGGAGGCCCCGCTCCCGGCAGTACTGGGCGTACTCCGGGGTGTTGTAGGGGTTGCCGTAGCCGCTCTGAGAGAGGCCCGTGCAGTGGTGGTCGTAGGCACAGCCGGGACCCGCGTGCCACTTGCCGTAGTAGAAGTTCTCATACCCGGCCTCCGCCAGGGCGTCCAGGTAGACCTCGTGGCGGTAGGGGGGATCGTTCTCGTTGTGGTACTGCCCGTGGGTGTGGGGGTACAGCCCGGTGAGCATGGTGCGCCGGGCGGGGCCGCACATGGGGGTCACGCAGTAGGCGTTGGTAAACTCCATCCCCTGGGCGGCAAAGGCCTCGAAGCAGGGGCGCATGGGCCTGGGGCCGCCCTGGAGCATGCCGTGGCCGTAGTAGGCTTGGTGGTCGTTGAGGATATAGACGATGTTGGGCTTCTTTCCCATGGAAATTCCTCCTATTGCAGTATGTTCAGCAGCAGACCTGCCGCTGGATGCGCCGGATCTGCTCGTTGGTGCAGTAGATGTGGCCGGCCTTGTCGGTGGTGCACAGATCCTGATCCTTGAGCCGCCGCAGCGCCCGGCACACGGTGCGCACCGTACAGCCCAGCTCGTTGGCGATCAGGGTGTGCTTCTCCTCCACCCGCAGAACCTCCTCCCCGGCCCCCGCCTCCACCCACTTGCGGTAGAGATAGGCCATCAGATTTTCCGACGCCTCAAAGAAGGAGACCCGCTCGAATTGATCGTAGAGCCTGGTCATGCTCCTGGTCATGCATTTCATGCACACCATGGATACATCCTTGCTCTCGCGCAGGCACTGGCCGAAAAACACGTGGTCGACGCGCAGGGTCAGGCAGTTCGCGCTGGCGATGATGTCGGAGTAGAAGACCTTGTCCGTGCCCACCAGTTGGGGCAGGCCGACGATCTCGGGGGCCTGTACCCGGGCCAGCATACTGCTGCTCCCTTTGTTGGAGGAACGCAGGAGATAGAACTCCCCCTCCACCACCATGATGATGTCCTGGAGCAACTGGGAGGCGCGGATGATCGTGTGTCCCTTACGCACCCGCTGCAGCGTGACGTAGGCGCTCAGCTGGTCCAAAAAGGGCTGCGGCTGAAACGGGGCCGGCGCGCTGCCGGGGGGGATGTCGATTGTCAGGCGTATCAACTTTTCAAAGCTGTGCAGAGCTCTCTGATCCATTCTCCTGCGATTCCTCCTGTTCCCCATGCCGCGCCTGTTCCTGCGTGCCGCTGCCCCTCCTGCGAGCGGAGGGATAATGAAAAACTGATTTCATCATAAAGGTTTCGCGTTCTTTTGCCTATGACGCGTGTCATGGTTTTATCCGTTCTGAATATCTTGCCCACATTTACATAATATCTTTTGTATAATATGACGAGAAGACAGGGATTTTATCCCAGCTCTGCCCATCCTTGTGCAATCCGGCGAAAGGGAGGGGCGAAATTTGGCGGCTCCTCCATGTCGCGCGTCATCCGCACCCCCAGGGGCGGCGTGCTATAATGTGCATGACCGATAACAGCTGCATACAGAGCAAAAAGGGGGATAATATGGACAAAATTGGCGTTTATCAGCTCGCTGGTGACATCAACAGGACCGATCCTATGCTGGTGGCATGCTGCCAGAACTATTTGGGCCGGCTGGGCCGGGCGCTGGACGCGGAGCTGCGCCCCGTGGAGGAGGACGTCTTCCGTGAACAGGGCCTGCCGGTGTTTTTCCTGGCGTCCGGCGGGATTGCCGGCACGTTCCGGGACGTATGCCGGTGCGTGGAGGGGCCCTACATTCTGCTGACCACCTCTGGCTGGAACTCCCTGCCGGCCTCCATGGAAATCCTCGCCTATCTCCATGAGCAGGGGATGCAGGGGGAGATTCTCCACGGCGAACCGGAGGAGGTCGCACCCCGGCTGGAGCTGCTGCTGCGGCTGGCCAAGGCCCGGCGGGCGCTGCGGCGGATGCGGCTGGGCGTCATTGGCGAGACCCTCTCCCTGGCCGCCAGCCGGGCGGACGGGCTGCAGCTCCAGCAGCGCTTCGGCGCGCAGATGGAGATGCTGGAGGTGCAGGCGCTCATCGATGAGTACCGCCGGGGCGGATGCCCGGAGAATGCGTTCACCCGGGAGCTGCGGCAGAGCGGCTACGACCCCGCCGAGCTGGAGAAGGCGCTGAACGTCTACGGCGCGGTCAGGCGAATGGTGGAGACGCACCGCCTGGACGCGGTCACCGTGCGCTGCTTCGACCTGCTGGGAGCCATCGGCACCACCGGCTGTCTGGCCCTGGCGATTCTGAACGCCGAGGGCATTCCCGCAGGCTGCGAGGGGGACACCCGGAGCCTGCTGAGCATGGCGGTTCTGCATGTGCTGACCGGGGAGCCGGTGTTCATGGCCAACCCCAGCCGTCTGGACCGTCAGCGGAGCGAAATGGTCTTCGCCCACTGTACCCTGCCCATGAATATGCCCAGGGGCTACCGGCTCACCACCCACTTCGAATCTGGCATCGGCGTCGCCCTGGCGGCGGACTTCGACGCCGGCCCGGTGACGGTGTTCAAGTGCGACGAGACCGGCCGCTTCCAGGTGCAGGACGGGGAGCTGGTGGAGAGCCTCCACCTGCCGGATCTGTGCCGGACCCAGCTGCGCATCCGTCTCCCGGAGGGCGTCGAGGGATTTTTGACCAATCCCATCGCCAACCACCAGATGATCTGCAAGGGCCACTGGGCGGAGCTGATTCGCGCCTTTTTCGCGTAGGCGTTCAAAGGAAACATTCCGGGCCGCCGGCCGCGGCCCAGCAGAAAGCTCCCGCGTTGAAGCATCGCTGCTTCAGCGCGGGAGCTCTGTTTGTCCTTGGGCGGCTTTGCGCGGATGCGGTTTTCCCACTATACCACAACAGCCGCCGGATTGCCACAGGAGATTTTTGACAGTCGACGCAGCCCGCGCGGCGGCGCCGCCCAGGAAGCCGAAGCGCTCAATGAGGGCCGTGCGGCAGCCGCACCGCGCGGCCGCTGCCGCCGCCACCCAGCCGGCGGGACCTCCTCCGCAGACCACGGTATCGTGCCGCCCCGCCACAGGGACTTCCTTTGTGATCGTCAACATGCGCTTCTCCTCCATATGCTTCAGATGACCGGACGGAACAGGGAACAAAAACCGGCGGAAGCACCGCGCAATTCCTGTGAAAGGAATATTTTAGAACATTCCAAAATACGTTAGCCAACAAGAAACGCCGCCGGGGCCGGCGGCGCGCTCTTGTGAAAATAACTGGGAGAACGGTGTATCAGAGCGTAGTTTTTTGCACAAATAATACAGAGAGGAATCGGAAAACAGGGCGGGGAAGCGTCCGGCGCGGGAACGGGGTCCATGGAAAAGATGCACAAGGCGGCGGCCGGCGTTCCGCTGGAGGAGGAGCTGCTGCTCTCGGTGGAGCGGGCCACGGCGGAGAGCGCGTACCAGACCTTCTCCCGCCTGCTGGACGGCGGGCGCATGCCGGACGCGGTGCTGGCCGCCAACAGCGAGCTGGCCCTGGGGGCGCTGCGGTGCCTGTACGAGCGTCGGCTGCGCGTCCCGGACGACATCTCCATCATCTGCTATGAGGACTCCATCCTGTGCGGCAACATACCGCCGGCCGTGAGCGCCATCAACATCCAGAAGGAGTAAGCGGGGGGAGAACTTTGCGCATCATATGGAAGAGGCGGCCTGTCAGCAGGCCGCCTCCTCCATATTTAACGTGCAGAACCGTCCCGCCGCGCAAAAAGATGGCGGCACGCTGGAAAACTGCGCCCGAAGGTGCTATAATGACCCTGATACGAATCTCCGAAAAAAGTATAGTCCCGCCGCCGGGGCGGAAATCCGTGATCCGCAGCGGTTTTCGTCCCGAGCTTTTCCCAGGGAAAGGCTCCCCTAAAATGGCGCCTCCTCCCGGCCAAACCCGCAAAAAATAGCAGCGAACCGGCGTATACGGAGAGAAGTAAACAGAAACACTACCAACCGGCCTGCCGCATTCATTCCCGGCAGGAGGAAAAGGAGGACCCCTCATGTCAAACAGAAACCGGCGGCTGTGCAGCCTGCTCCTGTGCGCCGCGCTGCTCCTTCTGATGCCGTCCGCCGCTCTGACCGCGGACGCCGGCGTGACGGCCTCCGTCACCATCGGCACCGGCCTTGCGGCGAAACCCGCGGCGGAGGTGGAGGCCCGATGGGATAGCGGCTGGTTTATGGAGAAGGCCTCCGTATACCGGCGCGAGCTGGCGCTCACGGCCATGGCCCTCAGCGGCGCGGCCTACGTCAGGGACGAGGAGCAGGTCCCCTGCGTCCAAACGGCCCTGGAGGCCCTCGGCTTTACCCGCGTTCAATCCTACAACGCCCATATCCCGATCATCGCCAGCGACAAGGTGGCCTACACCTTCGCGGAGCAGACGCTGCGGAGCCGGGAGGGGAAGCCCCTGCGGCTGGCGGCGGTGGTGATCCGTGGGACGGGGGAGTACACCGAGTGGGCCAGCAATCTCAACGTGGGGACGGGCAGCTGCCACACGGGCTTCAGCCGGGCGGCGGACGAGCTGCTGGGCAGCCTGGCTGCGTACCTGGCCCAAGGCGGCCCGGCGAAGGCGGGGGAGACGGTGAAATTCTTCATCACCGGCCACAGCCGGGGCGGGGCGGCGGCGAACCTGCTGGCGGCCCGGCTGGCGGATAGCGGCCTGGTGAAGAAGGAGGACGTCTTCTGCTACACCTTCGCCGCCCCGGCGGTGTCTGTTGAGGCGGCGGAGGAGGGCTACGAGAATATTTTCAACATCGTCAACGAGACGGATCTGGTCACCCAGGTGCCTCTCTCCGCGTGGGGCTACCGCCGCTACGGCGTCGACAAGCCCCTGCCCACCGGGGATGCGGCGCTGTTTGACGGGATGAACCGCCAGTACAAGGCCCTCTCCGGCCAGGAGTACGCGGCCTACCAGGACCCGGAGACGGTGGAGCGGATCACCGCCGCCGTCCGCCGCCTGGCGCCCTCCACCTCCAGCGCCAACATGGAGCTGATCGCCGCTATCCTCAACGGCGATCTGGAGGAGCTGTCCCGGCTGATGAAGCAGGGCGGCGCCCTGTCCATGGGGAGGACGGCGCTGCGGCTGTCCGCCGAGCTGGCCCCGCTGCTGGGGCAGGAGCAGGAGGCCCTGCGCTCCGCCCACTGTATGGCCGGGTATTACAGCTGGCTCTCGGCGTCCCCCTCCTGACAGGGAACGTTATAAAAGGACTGCGCCCCCGCAAAGAGGCGCAGTCCTTTTTGCTATGTACGCGGCCTCGCAGAAAACCGCCCTACTCCCAGCTCTTCTCCAGCACCGTGTCCCAGGCGATCTGGTAGGGGCTGTCGGACCGGCCCTTCAGATCGTTGTATACCTCCCGGCGGGGATCGGCGCTCTCGTCGGACCAGTACTCGTATCCCCGCATGTAGCTCTCGGTCAGCTCATCCCAGGAGGAGAACTTGCCCTGCAGCTCCTTGGCGATCTCCAGTGCCTTGTCCAGGGCCTCGCTCTCGGTATAGAACCCGGCCACGTAGTACCAGCCCAGCAGGGACAGGGCGCGGGAGTAGTCCCAGCCGTCGATGGAGCTCGGGCCGTAGACCAGGTAGTCCGCGTAGGAGCGGGCCACGGATTTGCCCATATCCTCGTCCTCCAGGCGCTCGCTCATCATAGCGGCGGTCTCCTCCTCGCTGTACTCCGCCCAGCCGTCTTCGTCCAGAAGCGCCATGAACTCCACGAACTCCGCCCGATGCCCCTCGGTGAGCAGCCACTCAATATTTTCCTCGGCGCTGTCGTGATCCGTCACGCCCCACCACTCGTCCAGGAAGGGGATCATCAGCTTCTTGTTGGCCTCAGTGGCCTCCATGCCGCCGAAGACGGCGCAGTCCCATCCGTTCATATCGGTGAGGATGGCGTGGGTGGCGTTGATCCACCGGATGGTGTCCGGGACCTCGGCCTTGGCCGGGGAACCCGCGCAGCCCGCCAGAAGGGATGCCGCGCACGCGGCGGCGCACAGAAGGGCGCAAATACGTTTTTTCCAATTCATATTCGGGTATCTCCTTCTAAATTGATATGTGCGGCCGGCCTCCTTCTGCGGGGCGGCCTGTGCCAGTATAACCGCCATGGAGGATTTTGTCAATGCGCCATCCCGTTAAAATCAGGGTAATTGCATGAGAAAGGGAATTATTATTGACGAGAAAAAAGCTAGGAAAGCGGGAACAGGTGTGGTAAAATGGAGAGTATGGAATACATCGACTTGAGGAAAGTAGGGAGAGAGGGACTCAAGGAGATACGCAGGCAGGTCGTACGACTCAAGGAATTGGGGAAAACGGGAAAAGAAATTGAGGAATTAACCGGCGTACGGCAGAATCGCGCCAGCGAAATATGGACAGCGTATCAACGAGAAGGAGCGGCCTCCCTGGAACGGAAAAAATACGGGCGAAAGCCCGGGAGCCATATGGTTCTAACCCAGGAAGAGCAAGAGAATATCCGGAAGACGATTGAGGAGAAGGTGCCGGAAGAATGCGGAATCACCGGCAGGCTGTGGACATTGGGACGGACGCGGGAATATAGAGCAGTTCTCTAAAAAAGCAATAGGGGAAGCAATAAGGTAAGATAGCAGCGAGGTGAGAAAGATGCTGCATAACGAAGCGAGGAATTTGCTGGTAGAAGCATATGAGAAAACACGCGACACAAAAGCAGTTGCGTTGGCATACGGGGTATCTGTACCGACAGTATACCGGCTGGCAGAGCAAAAAGCCAAAACAGGAAGTGTTGGTCTGCGCGTAAGTGAGCGGGGACGTAAACGAGTACTGACGGCGGAAGATTCAGAAAGAATTGCGAAGGTGATAGACAGGCAGCCGGATATTACCCTGTCAGAAATCGTAGAGAAATTGAATCTGCCAGTTGGAATAGAAAGCGTACGCCGGAGAATTCAGGCAATGGAGTATCGAAGAAAAAAGAAGATGATCCGCGCTTCAGAACAGGAGCGTCCCCGATGTGCAGGCCAGGAGAGAACAATGGAGTGGGTTTGCACAGACAACACAGGCTTCTCGCCTGGTTTTCCTGGATGAAAGCGGAGTCAATATGGTCAGACGGTATGGCCGGGGAAAAGGGGGCCGGCGGGAGGTAGATCATGCGCCGCTGAATACGCCAAAATCCACGACCATTTTGTCCTCGATTCCTCTGGATGGAACAATGGCGTTTACGACTTTTCAGGGTGGAACAACAGCGGACAAATTCCTGAACTATTTGAAAGAGGTTCTGATTCCCACCCTCCGGCCAGGCGATATTGTGGTAATGGACAACCTCAGGACTCACCATGTCCAAGCGGTAGGTGAGCTGCTCCGTAATGCTGGAGCGGAGGCCCTTTATCTGCCTGCGTACAGCCCGGACCTGAATCCCATTGAAAGGCTTTGGTCTAAGGTGAAGGCTATTTTGAGAAAGCTTCGGGTACGTTCTCCTGATGCGCTTGATGCGGCTATTCGCTCTGCCTTTCGCTGCGTCTCTGCTCATGATTGCCTTGGCTGGTTTCTCTATGCTGGTTATTGTTTATTTTGAGAATTGCTCTAGATAGTGTTTACACGAGTTAAGTATGGATGGCAGCCCAACTAGCGATACAACGAACATGTACCGCGGCGATAAAAGCATCTGAGGTCTTGGAATAGCGAGTGGCAATCCCCCTCCAGCGTTTCAGGGATAGGAAGCAGTTTTCTACCAGGTGACGCAGCTTATAGAGATATTTATCATAGTCGCGCTGTTGTTTGCGTTTTTTCTTTGGTGGAATCACGGGCTCCATACCCGCTGAAACCGCATAGGACAGGATTTCATTTGTATCATAACCCCGATCTGCCAGCAGAGTTTCCGCGGAAATACCCTCAATCAGGTGGACAGCTTCTTTACAATCCGCTCGGGTACCTTCTGTAACAAGGATTCGGACTGGCATACCATTCGCATCCACGGCCAGATGCATTTTGGTGTTGAGCCCCCTTTTGTCCTGGACATATCCTGATTGCCACCCTTAGCTCCTGCTGCGTGGGGGTGCACTTTGGTATGGCTGGCATCGATCATCAACCATTCATAATCCGGTTCATCAATCAGAATTTCCAGAAGTCTTTCCCAAACACCCTTTCTGTGCCAACGGATGAACCTCTGATGAACGCTGCCCCACTTCCCGTAATCGGGAGGTAAGTCTCGCCAGGGCGCTCCGGTTCGCAATACCCAATCTTGTGTAGACGCTATCTAAGTTAGCAAAACATAGGCTACCGATAAATTTAAGTATATCACATTCTCACTCGTTGCTGGGTATCATATTCTAACGGATTTTGCTTTAGAAATATGATACCCTGTTCTTTTGATTATTTGATATATCCATATTATCCAGCCTATACGATGGGCTGTTATCAAATTGTTATCAACGATGATAACGGCAAGTAAACCACGTTGCTTTTCTCTGCTGGTTTGCTACTCTAATGATAGCACAAAAGGCGAAAAATTACAACTACATTCGGAACCTTTCACCGAACTGTCTATTGAAGAGAATCCTCAATAAGTTGAAAATTTATCAAATCATTTGCTTTTCTATTTGCAAAAATCGCTCCATCGCCAGTCGTAAGATTGTAAAGAACACTCCACTGTAGTTTGTCCGTATCACCGTCAAAAACACCGATGTTGGCCAGTAGTTGAATTGCCTGATTTGCTTCAAGTATGCCGTTATTTGCTTCTATTGCATTCTGCACCTTGTCATAGCGTTCGAATTCTGTAAAGCCTTCTCCAATATTCAATCCATCATAGGCAATGAAATTAGAACAATTTGATATTCTGCCTCTGTTCCAACGACACAAAGCTCTTGGTTTACATATTCTACAATTACAGAACGTCCACTTGCGTCAGCAATTAAGTAATGACACTCAATACCCCCAGAAAAATAAATGTTGTATTGTTTTAATAAGTCAACAGCTTCTTCTACAGTAGCCGCCTTATCAAGTACAAGGCGAATTGCGGTGGTTGTATTTAGTGTTATTTTATCCGGGTCATAAGGAACATCTGCCTCTGGAACCGCAAGCAAGGCAATAGCAAGACCTTTCTCATTCATTCCATCAAAAGGAAGAAATGGTGCGGCCAACGTTAAGAAACAATCAAAAAATGAACCATCTGGCAAATTGTTCTCTGAATATCCGGCAAAGGCAAGATTGACTGTGGAAACCGAAGCATAACCATTATCAGGCGTGGTATAGAGTTGTAAAGATGGAGCATATGTAAAATCAAAATTTCGCCCGAACAGAATGTTGCCATTTCCGTTTTTCACGACAAAAGCGGTGCAGCCATCTCCTGTAACACCTAAATCTATTGGCAACCCTTTCAACAGCCGTTTTGTTACAAAGGTTTCAATATCCGCATCATTGCTGGCACCGACTTCCAGGAAGTCATCAAAGCCATAATCGCCGTAATAGGTCATTTGATACATTCCATAATTATCAATCTTTTTTAATGACATAAGAGAGCGCAGTTCATTCCCAAATAAAATGAGTACTGCAATTAAAATAATCAGCAAAGCTGCACCTATGCCTATCAAAAGCCGAAAGGCGGTTTTCTTCTCTTTTCGTATCATATTTACCCTACTCCAAAATTTAATTTTTCGTTATCATTATAACAGCAAAAGCACCCCCTTACAAGTATAAATCAGGAGGACGCTCCGCAAAGTGCCCTCCTGTTGTTTGTTACCTTGCCCCTCGGCTGAACTTCCGCTTTGCTTTCTTCTGCTCCCGCTCTTGCGCCTCCCGGCGCTTTGCGTCCTCTACGACCCGCTCCACCTCCTCCGGGCCGAAAGCCCGTTTGACCCGCTCATAGTCCTTGACCTGCCCCTTTAAACTGTCTCTTTCGGCGCAAACCTCGTAAATCCTGGCTGAAAGGGAACTATTTTTGCTGACCTCCCGGTCATAGGCGCTCTGCAACCGCTCAAACTTGCTTTTGAGGTCGAAATAAGCCCGGTAGACGGAGCGCAGCACCTTGACGATCTGCGCCAGCAGGGGCTTGGCTTTCTTTTCCCGGTAGGACTTGGCGCTTTCCAACGGCCCAGGCTCCGGCAATATCCGCTCCGTGTCATCGGAGAACTGCGCCGCCAACTGCTCCATGTTTCTCACAGCCGGGGCCAGCTCCTTTAGACGCTGCTCCTGCTGTTCCACCTGTCCCTGCTTCTTGGCCTTGACCGCCTCCAGCTCGGCAATCTCTTTCGCCCTCTGCTCCTTTTTGAAGTCCAGTACAGACAGGTGCTTGTCATGGGTGCCCTTGTCCTCCCACTCTATCCCGTGGCGCTCCATCACGGCGGCAAGCTGCTCCTTTTCAGAGCGTACCCACTGGCTCCACTCCGTATCTCCCCTGGTGCCGCCCTTGAAGCCCTGGGCCGCTAATGCCTGTTTCAGCGATACCCTGGTGTCCAGACCCCGCTTGCTCCCGGTGGTGAACGGTACGAAGTCGATGTGCAGATGGGGCGTGGCCTCGTCCATGTGGAGGTGAGCGGAGAACACCCGAAGCTGGGGATTGCGCTCCTGGAAACCTCTCATGTACTCGTCCAGCACCGCCGCCGCAAGCTGGCCGTCCTCGCTCTCGGCGCTCATGTCGTCCTTGTTGCCCACTTGCAGGATGATTTCATGGAACGGCTTTTCCTGCTTGCTGGAACGTATCTTTTCATAGTAGTCCTCAATTTTGCGGTCTGCCCTGGTCTGCTTGTCATTGTACCGCTTGAGGGCCTCATCGAAAAGTTCATGGAAAACCGTCTTGATATTTTCGTGGCATGGTACTGTCAAGAATAATGCGCAAAATAGTATGCAGGCTCTGGCAGAATAAAA
>ERZ779626.84-NODE-84-length-64061-cov-7.613224_pt1 | contig 64061 bp, 84 predicted proteins | sample MGYA00514209_ERZ779626 | MGnify/ENA primary metagenome ERZ779626 (study PRJEB29562, sample SAMEA4376713) | mouse gut metagenome | isolation source: Cecum | study: EMG produced TPA metagenomics assembly of the A DSS colitis mouse model was used to assess the microbial...
ATACTAACTTCTGTTGTTGTTCAACCATAGTGCCACCGCCTGTATTTGATAATTATATTATACCAAATATAGACGGTGGTATCTACTTTTTCAGCGGCCTCCTCCCACATAGGGTGGTGCGTGGTTTACAGTTTATATCAATCAAGCTTTTTTGCCTGCATTTAAGGCAATAAAGAAAAAACTATATTATCTATAGTTTACTCACTTCATAAACTTTCTTTTGCTAATCTTGTGTATTTATTAACAAACTCCGTTTTTTCTGCTGTGTATCTATCCCTATCATGTTCATATTCTTTCCATAAATTTAACTTCAAATTTTCATACGCTTTCGCAATTTCCATATGTTCATTTAAGTAATCTCTAAAATATATTTCGTCTTTATCGTTCAAAAGACGTAAATGAATGTGAAATACTCTTTCGGCAAATCCTTTCTCTGTATATCCCTTATTTAACGAAATTCTTTTATCGCTCTCAGACATACAAATATATCCGTTTTTAATCATTAGTTCTTTTACAAGTATAAGCGTAGCAGCGTTAGGAATTTCAATCAATATATCAACTATTGGCTTCGCCCATATTCCATGAATGGCTGTACTTCCAATATGATATATTTGCAAACCCAATTTAGTAGTAGGAAGAATTCTTTTTAGAATATTTTGCTCTTCTTCATACCATTTAGACCAACAATTCTGATGTTCTGTTAAATAGATAGGGAATAATTCCCATAGTTCTTCCAAACTCACTTCTGAAAGTTTTTTACTAATAATTTCCTCCCATCTTAATCACAATATAATAAATAATAATCTAATTGAAGATTTTCTGCTTGTTGTTGACACCAATGGTGTGCATCATCTAGTGCTCTATTATAAATAATAGGAGCCATATGTTCGTAAAACAAATCAAGAATTTGTTGTTCTTCTATAATTCCGATTTCCTCACCACGAACATCAAAATAAAATGCTTTGATTTCATCCTAATTTGTTGCTCTTGTTTACTACTTAATTTGAATTTGTCATTAAGAACATTTCTTTTCATAATCAGCCTCTGTCATTTGTTAATAATGTTTCTATGAATACAATCGCTTGTTTCTCTAATAAACTATAATTAATTTTTTTATGTCTACTTGAAACATACTCCTTACTCAATTCATCAATTAGTAAAAATGCAATCCAAACTTTTTCAAATGTTATTTCTGGATTGTATTTTTCCTTTAATATCTTATAAATGCTTTCCACATACTCTGTTTCAAAGTCCGAAAAAAATATATTAAGGCTTTGAACTTTCGACATTACACTATTGATTTCTTTTAATGCTCTATTTGGCTTTCCAAAAAGGGACAAATAAGAGTCTTTCCACAAAAGAATGAACTGACTAATATTCGTATGATTATTTATTTCACATTCCAATTCAGATAGCATTTTTGAAACTTCTTTTTTTAGATAACTCTCAAAAACTGTTTTATAAATGTCAACCTTGTCTTGAAAATAACTATATAAAGTTCCAGTTGCAACTCCGGCATGTTGTGATATCACTGCCGTATTCGTATTTTCAAAACCTTTCTCGGAAAATAATATAAATGCAGCTTCTAATATTTTTGTGCGCTTCTCTATCGAACGCTTTTGTTGTGGCGTTCTCGTAGTTTTCATATAATCTCACCTCGAAAATAGTATAACAGAAAAATCATGAAAGTACAATACATGAATATGAAAATGTATTCATATTTAAGAATGTAGGAAAAATGGAATATAACCCGGTAGGATTGGTCGAAAGAATGGACAGAACGGAGGATGGATGATAAATGTTGAGTTTTGAGGAATTTGCAGAAAATGTAGTAAAAGAGATCCGCGTGAAGGTGGGCGGCGCATTTCAGATCAAAGAGCATAAGGTGATTAAAAATAATAGTGTGAAGCGTGCCGGGATCGCCGTTATGAAAAATGAAGAAGATATCGGACCGTGCGTGTATCTGGATGAGTTTTACCGGGAATATGAATCCGATGGGATGAGGTTTGGCGAGATCGTGGATGAGGTCTGCAGGCTGATCCTGAAACATGAGGATGATGATGCGCTGGATTTTGACATATCGGGATTCAAAAGATGGGAAATTGTCCGGGAAAATGTTTATCCGAAACTCTTTAATGCGGAACAGAATAAGGAACTGCTTGAAGAGATACCGCACAGGGCTTTTATGGATCTGGCGGTGGTATATTATGCCGTTGCCAGGGATAGTGCGCGGGAGGACATTGGGACGATTCTTATCTATAATGGGCATATGGAAATGTGGGGGCAGGAAGAAGAAAACCTTTACCAGACGGCCATGATGAATATGCGCGCTGATGGGGAAGCTGACCTTGCTATTATTGAAACGATCGTAAAGCGTATCGTGCCTGATTTCATATTTGCGGCGGCATCCGATAATGTTCCGGGGAATACAAATATGTATATACTGACAAACCGCAGTAAACGTTTCGGGGTAGCGGAAATCCTTGATAAGAGGACACTGAGGATGATTGCGGATAAGGTGGGGGATAGATTTATTGTACTGCCCAGTTCTCTGCATGAGACTATCGTACTGCCGCCAAAAGATGAAACAGAGTATGAATGGCTGGCTAAAATGGTGCGGGAAGTAAATGATACACAGGTAGATGTCGAAGAGCGGCTGTCCTATCATGTATATATGTACAACAGGGATGAGGAGACGCTGCAGATCGTTGCATGATTAGTGCAGGGGAATCTGATTGTAGGAATGGTGGTTTTGAGGTAAGTAATATAAACGGGGCATGAAGAGCAGGAAGTCCTGTCGATAATAGGATAATCTGCTCTTTTTGTGCCGATTTTTAATCAAAGTAAGAGAATGTACATAATCTGGGCGGCAGATGGAGTACACATGGCGAAACATACAGAGGAAAGGCGGATTATAGATATGGAGAAAAACGGATTGTTGGAGATAATCGCGGCGCATAGAACCGGGGATGCGCTGGATGAGATTATGGCGCAAGATAAAGACTACCAAGAGGCGCTGGCGCGACAACAGGTTGCGTTTGACAGGCTGGATGAATTGGAACTTACAAGGGAGCAGAGGAGCACAATCAATCAGGCAATAACGGCAAACAACCATTTCGGCGCAGTATATGGCGCAGTAGCATACCGCTTTGGAATGGGGGACGGGATCAGGGTGCGGATGGAGATGGAAGAGATTATGCGCCTTCCGCAGTAATGATGTGTTGCGCCGCTATTGTTGATTCATTATCTGCGGCGCAGGATATTGGCGCGGACAATGGCAAGGGGTGGTATGCGCAGTGAGGATACCGCCAATACCACCCCATACCATGGCTAAATATATAGATATAGTACAAATTTAAAACACAGCATATATTATAAAATAGGAATGATTGAAGAAAAATCTGAGATAGGGTACAATATAAAAAAGTAAGAAGTTTGACTGTGGATGTCATAAGCAAGGCAATTGTTTAATGTACTGATTTATATAAAATTGGAGAGGAGAAGGCTAATGACGATCATAAACGAATTGGATTCCACTTGTGGAATCTCTGATGAAGAATTGACAATAAGATTCAAAGAGTCAATCAGAATAGATAATGAAGTGAGAAAGATAAAAGGACTGCCCATTGCTGGATATGATGATGAGACAAAAAGAGCATATCTTGAATATCCGGACGGGAGGCGCGAGTATGTCGGAGAATAATGCGGTAAGACTTTCGGAAGTCATTGTATTCGCCGGGCCAAACGGAAGCGGCAAATCAACGATCACGCAGATGGCAAAGGTCAGAGGCGAGTATATCAACGCAGACGATATAAAAAGAACTACCTTGTGTACGGAGCTGGAAGCGGCAGTGAAGGCGGAAGAATTGCGGGAATACATGATACAGAGTAAAAAGGATTTTACTTTTGAAACAGTGCTGTCTACCGAAAGGAATCTGATTCTATTGCAAAGAGCGAAAGAACAGGGATATTTTGTCAGGGGAATCTATGTTTTGACTGCCAATGTAGATATAAACGTTGTAAGAGTACAGGCAAGGGAAGCGTTGGGAGGGCATGGTGTCCCGGAAGAAAAAATCAGATCAAGATATGATAAGGCGCTCGCTTTGATACCAAGATTAGTTGAGGTTTGTGATGTCCTGCATATATATGATAATACGAAAGAACCCTTTCGGATATTCAAGAAGCGAAAAGACAAGTATTATCACTGGAATAACCAATATTGGGGTAATGATGATATAGAAAGACTGAGCGGAATAGCAGAATATGTAAATTGAATCATAGAATGGTACATTCCCCGATACTTGCACTGAAGTAGTTGTTTTTTGATTGTGTATTGCTAATAGTTATACAATAGAATATAATAATAGAAAAAGGGAGGTGCCATTATGGCTACAAAGAGTGCAAATATACTCGCGCGCGTTGAGCCGGAAGTGAAGGAACAGGCGGAGGAAATATTGTCGAAACTTGGTATTCCGGCATCGGTTGTCATCAATATGCTTTATAAACAGATCATCATGACAAAGAGTATTCCCTTTTCCGTTGCATTGCCTAAAGAGCCAGCTTCACTTGATTCTATGACGAGAAAAGAATTTAATGAGGTTATGGAGAAAGGACTGTCGCAGGCGAAAGCGGATCAGTCACGCCCTGCTGTTGATGTGATTGCAGATTTAAGACGGGAGCTGCAATGATGGAAAAAATATATACAGTCAAGACGACTTCTCAGGCAGAAGAACAGATGCAGGAGATCATACATTATATTGCGTATGAACTCAAAGCTCCTGATGCGGCACTTCATTTGCTGGATGCACTGGAAGACTCTTTTGTATCACTTACCCATTTTCCGCAGCGTGTAGCGTTGGTTGATGAAGAACCATGGCGGAACAAGGGGATACACCGTCTGCCAGTAAAAAATTTTCTTGTATATTTCTGGATAGATGAAGAGAGTTTGAAGGTTCAAGTGATTGCTGTAATTTATGATAAACGAGATCAGTTATACCATTTATCAAAGATGGATATGGAATAACACGTATCTTTTGTTCCTGCCATATTTGTTATGTGGAGAATATAAGGAGTCTATTATGTTTTTGGCACAGACAGTCGCAAATGGTGGTTTCCCTTCTGAAATCAAGAATAATAGCAGAGCAGAATATAACCCGTATGAGGCATTAACAGAAGAGAATCTGTTGGCAAAGCTAAAGCGTTCCAGAGAACATTGTGAAGAAGGAAAATATCGTGAAGCGGATAAGGTGGTTTCTGATTTGAGAGGAAAGTATGGAGCATAAGGCAATTATTATGAATTGTATGGAAAGATGGTGTTTGGTAATTTATTTGGGAAGTTAAGATTATGAAATAATGCATAGTTTAGGGAAGTGTTTTGCAAATATGTAAGAGCGGTAGACCGTGTTATCAAAGGGGCAGTCTTTATTATAAATAAGGGCTGCCATAAATTTTTATCATTTTATAGAGGAGCAGGAGAGAAATGACGAAATCTCGGAATTGCCTCTTAAGATGTGGCATTATTTGGAGCTTCCCTGCCGCCTTGGGCATCCTGTGTCTGTAAGATTCTGGAATGAATTATTGGCTTATATCGGGACGCCTGAGGCAAGGAATCGGAGATTGGGGAATATCCAGTATTTCGTATTTTGAGCGTTCTTAATAATATATTATTACAATGTAACATGGCAAACGATAAACAGACATCCCATATACGTCTATTTTATAGTCATCCCACATAAGATTGACAAAGGGTGTCAGAGAGGAGGTAGCACACCGCTGTGAGAAAGCAGAAATTGAACTATCGGTTTCACAACCCCAATCCGGCGGACGTGACCGCCGACTACATATTAAAAGTATTTATGGAAGTGAATGAGAAAAAAGTTGAGCAGGCTATCAAAATGGTTGCAGATCAGCAGAATAATGGAGAAAGGGAAGAGTGCCTCGCATAACGCGGGCATTCTTTTTTGCGTGAATAGGCAGAGTTAGAAGATGGCAGGGACAAGATGTATAGCATCACAGGAAGGATGCATGAAAAAGGCTTGTCTTTTGACATCCCATGTAATAAGATAGATGTAACAGAAACTATAGAAAGGACAGGGGAGCAATTGCATGAACATAGCCGCATACTGCCGTGTATCTACAGAAAAAGAAGATCAGCTTAACAGCTTGGAAGCGCAGAAACAATTTTTTGCCGAATATACAAAGAAAACAGGGGACACTTTGGTCAGATTATATGCGGATGAAGGTATCTCCGGCACAAAGATCAGGAACCGTAAAGAGTTCCTGAAAATGATGTCTGATGCTGAACACGGACTGTTTGATATGGTGGTGGTTAAGGATATCTCCCGTTTTGCCAGAAATACGGTAGATTTGCTCCAGAATGTCCGTAAGCTGAAAGCGTTGGGAATCGAAACACAGTTTCTTACCGCCAATATGACTAGCATGGGAAACAGTGAATTTGTGTTGACCATATTTGGTGCTTTGGCGCAGGAGGAAAGCGCGAATACTTCCAAGCGTGTGAAATTCGGCAAGAAGATGAACGCCGAAAAAGGTCGTGTGCCCAATATTGTGTATGGATATGATAAGACGATCGGTGATTATTTCAATCTGGAAATCAACCGTCAGGAAGCGGATATCGTAAAACAGATTTATCGGTGGTATCTGCAGGAGAACTGCGGCGCTGCCAAGATAGCCAATATGCTGAATGAGCGCGGTATTAGAACGAAGCGCAACTGCAGTTGGAGCCAGAATGCGGTCTGTCGGATTCTGACCAATGAACTGTATACAGGCAAGATCATAAATGGAAAAGAAGAAGTGGCGGATTTTCTGACAGGACAGAGAAAGGAAAAGGACGAGACGGAATGGATGGTCGTAGAGCGTCCTGAACTGAAAATTATCGAGCAGGAAGACTATGAAAAGGCACAGGAGATTCTACATGGCCGACACGCAGCTTTTAATATGAAGAAAGAACGGCAGAGTAATAAGCACCTTTTTTCGACCTTAATCCGCTGTAAGGAATGTGGTTGGTCGTTCCGCAGAACGGTACGCACCTATAAGAACACATACATCCGCTGGGTATGTTCCGGGCATAACGGAAAAGGCGCGGATAGCTGTCCGAATGCGGTTTCTGTTGACGAGGACGAGCTGATTAATGTGCTGCAGGAGTATTTCAATCAGATGCTCAGCCAGAAGAAAAAAGTAATCCGCCATGTGGTCGGTGAATTTCAGCGGGTATATAAGGCGAAGGACGAAAACATTGAATATGAAAAGGAATTAAAGAGCCAGTTAAACAAGCTGACAAGAGCCAGAGAAAAATACATGAATATGTATGAGGACGATCTGATTTCCAGAGAAGAATTGAATGAAAAAATAGGCGGTTCCAGAAAAGAGATCGAACGTCTGGAAAATGAGTTAAAAATGGTATCCTATCATCTGACCAAGGGTGAGCAGTTGGAAGGCGTGTTAAATAATACCTTTAAGCAGATTGAGGATATTACGGATGTGCGGCAGATGACTAATGCGCAGTTGAAAAAGATCATACAAAAAATAGAAGTGGATAAGGAAGGAAATGTGGAAATCTATCTGCGTTTGTTTGGAGAACTGGGGCTGGATGAAACCGTATTGATTGACAGCGGTATGGATGACGTGTGTGGAGAAGACGCCAAATCAAACGGCAATTCTATGGATGAAAATACCGTTCGTATTTGTGACAACCATACATAAGGACGTAACCGAACGTCTCGCCCAGATCAATCCGTCCCTTGCAGCCGAGGCGAGAAAGGTGTTGGATGTGAATAAATCCGAGCGGCACATTCGCGGCGGGCTGGCAACTAGAGAAAAATATCTGCACCAGCATATGTGTTAAAAAATGCAGGTGTAAAAGAAACGCGGAATCCCTTTACATTGTCATAGAATGGGCATAGAATAGGTTCATAATCATTTAAAGGATAACGAGGGGCAATGCGCACGAAGGAAAACCAACAGGAAACCCTATACAGCAACTCAGATCTCAGGAGACTGATTCTGCCGCTTATTATGGAACAGCTTCTGGCTATTTTGGTGGGTATGCTGGATACCGTTATGATCTCCGGCGTAGGGGAAGCAGCAGTATCCGGGGTTTCTCTGGTGGATAACATCAATATTCTGGTGATTAATATTTTTGCGGCGATGGCAACGGGCGGCGCTGTCGTGGCAGGGCATGCGCTGGGGCAGAAAAATCAGGAGCAGGCAGGCAGATCTGCGTGGCAGATGATGCTTTTCCTGCTCTATTCCTCTGTGGCGATGACGGTTCTGCTTCTGGGCGCGCACAGGGTGATTTTACGGGTCATATTCGGGCAGGTGGAAGAAGCAGTAATGGCAAGCGCGGTTACCTATCTGATTATTACAGGGCTTTCCATCTGTCCGCTGGCGCTTTATAATGGCTGCGCCGCGCTTTTCCGTGCCATGGGTAATTCGCGGACAACCATGTATATTTCGCTTTTGATGAATCTGATCAATCTGGTGGGGAATGCCATTCTGATTTTTATTTTCCAGATGGGTGTTGCCGGTGCGGCGATTGCAACGCTTATTGCAAGGACGGTGGCGGCGCTACTTATTTTCAGGTTCATGTTTGATGAAAAGCGGGAAATTCATTTCCAGAATCGTCTGACCTTGCGAATGGACATTCCACAGGTGAAAAAAATTCTTTATATCGGGATTCCAAACGGGCTGGAAAACAGCCTGTTTCAGCTCGGGAAAATTCTGCTTTTAAGTCTTGTGTCCACGTTCGGCACGTCTGCGATTGCCGCGAACGCCGTCTGCGGCACGATTACAAACTTTAATATCCTGCCGGGCATGGCAATTAATATGGCGCTTCTGTCGGTTGCTTCTTACTGTATCGGCGCGGGTGATTTCGGGCAGACAAGGTATTATACAAGAAAATTGATGCGCCTTACTTGGTTGTGCACAAGCGTGGTGTCGCTTGTTATGATAGTGGGTGCACCTCTTTTTTTAAAGATTTATCATTTGACGCCGGAAACAACTACGCTGGCTTTACAGGTGATTCGTTACCATGCAGTTATGTGTATGGTGGCTTGGATTCCTTCGTTTACGCTGCCAAATACTTTGCGCGCGGCAGGAGATGTGATGTGGACGATGGCGATTGCGATTATTTCCATGTGGGTTTTCCGAATTGGAACAGCGTACTTTTTCAGTAACGTATTTCACCTGGGACTCATCGGTATTTGGATTGCCATGACTATTGACTGGATGTTTCGGGGGATTTGTTATGAGATCAGATATCATGGCGGAAAGTGGGAGAAAGTGATGGGAAGACGGGGAGGATGAGATGGAATATAGAATTGTTTTGCCGGAGGATATGGAAGACTTGGCAGCAGCGATGAAAAAAGCGTATTTGGACGAGCCCTAGAACGAAAGTTGGACCGACGAGAAGGCTGTGAGGAGAATACGGGGGATTATGAGTAATTTTGAATCCTTTGGAATCAAGGCGGTGAAGGCGAATGTAGTGGTGGGCGGGGTACTCGGGTTTGTGGATCCTTATGCAGACGTAGATTTCCTTTTTGTGTCGGAGTTGTTTGTCGTGCCGGAATGGAAGAGGAAGGGAATCGGGAAAGCGCTGTTGTCGGAATTGGAAAGTTATTTGAAAGACAAAGGAATCGGGACAATGCAGTTAATTTCAGTTGGGTATAATCAGAACTTTTACGGGAAGTCAGGGTTTGTCAAAGACTCTGTTTCTGTACTGTATAAAGAAACGGGAAATATACTTTGACAAGGGTTTTGAGGCTAACGTATAATAAAGGATGAAGTTATATCAGTGTCATACAAGACATAACCAAGTATAGCTATAGTATCCTTAAGAGAGTGCAAAGAACACGCATTCTTTGCGAGACAAATGGGAGTTCACTGAGGAGACAGAGAGAATGCAAAGAGAAACAGTTATCGTGTTGGATTTCGGCGGACAGTATAATCAGTTGGTGGCGCGTCGCGTCAGAGAGTGCAATGTCTACTGTGAGATTTATTCTTATAAGACGGATCTGGAAAAAATACGGGAGATGAATCCAAAGGGTATTATTTTGACGGGCGGTCCCAACAGTTGCTATGAGCCAGGAGCGGCGACCTGCGCTTCGGAGCTTTTTGAGATGGGGATTCCTGTGCTTGGTCTTTGCTATGGTGCGCAGATTATGATGCAGGTGCTGGGTGGTAAGGTGGAACAGGCACCTGTCAGGGAGTACGGAAAAATTAAGGTAATGGTGGATACCAATAGCAAATTATTTCAGGATGTATCTCCCAAGACCATCTGTTGGATGAGCCATAACGATTATATTTCAAAGATTGCACCGGGCTTTACAGTCTGTGCTCACACCGTGGATTGTCCTGTGGCGGCGGCGCAGAATCCGGACAAGAATCTGTATGCGATTCAGTTTCATCCGGAGGTCCTTCATACGGTAGAGGGGACCAAAATGCTTTCCAATTTTGTCTATCAGGTGTGTGGCTGTACAGGCGACTGGAAAATGGATTCCTTTGTACAGCAGTCTATTGAGACAATTCGAAAGAAAGTAGGAGATGGTAAAGTGCTCTGTGCGCTTTCCGGCGGTGTGGATTCTTCTGTGGCGGCAGTGCTCCTCTCAAAAGCGATTGGCAACCAGTTGACCTGCGTTTTTGTAGACCAGGGACTCTTGCGCAAGAACGAGGGAGATGAGGTGGAAGCCGTTTTCGGTCCTGATGGAAATTATGACCTGAATTTTATCCGCGTCAACGTGCAGGAACGTTTTTATGAAAAACTTGCAGGAGTGGAAGAACCGGAACAGAAAAGGAAAATTATCGGGGAAGAGTTTATCCGTGTGTTTGAGGAAGAAGCGAAAAAAATCGGCGCAGTAGATTTTCTTGTGCAGGGAACGATTTATCCTGATGTGGTGGAGAGCGGTCTGGGCGGTGAGAGTGCGGTTATCAAGTCGCACCACAATGTGGGAGGCCTCCCCGATTATGTGGATTTTAAGGAGATTATCGAGCCCCTTCGGAATTTGTTTAAAGACGAGGTACGCAAGGTTGGTCTGGAATTGGGCATTCCGGAATATCTTGTATTCAGACAGCCTTTCCCCGGCCCCGGTTTGGGGATTCGGATTATCGGGGAGGTGACGGCGGAGAAGGTGCGGATTGTGCAGGACGCAGATGCAATCTATCGGGAGGAGATTGCAAAAGCCGGGCTTGAGCGTGAGATTAACCAGTATTTTGCGGCGTTGACCAATATGCGCAGCGTGGGTGTCATGGGGGATGAAAGGACTTACGATTATGCCGTGGCATTGCGGGCGGTCAAGACGGTTGACTTTATGACGGCGGAGAGCGCAGAGATTCCTTGGGCGGTGCTGCAGGGGGTTATGAATCGGATTATTAATGAGGTGAAGGGAGTTAATCGGGTGGTGTATGATCTGACGAGTAAGCCGCCGGGGACGATTGAGTTCGAATAGGGGACATTTAGACTGAAAATCCAGTAAAATTCATGGTTTTCAGTCTTTTCGGTTTTCACGTGATGTTAATATGATGTTGATAAATAAAGTCGTTACTTTTCTTACTCCGAAATGAGTGCAGTTGAAATACCCGTCGGAATATGTTACTATTCCGTTGGGACTACCAGGATGGTAGGCGGTTAACCCTCCCCGGAGGGACTGTGACCCTCCGTGTACATAGAAACCCGAAAGGGAATCTGGGAAAGGAGGGCTGAGTGGATGTTGACGATTGAAGGATTGATAGCAGTGGTCAGCCTTGTGCTGACAGCGTTTAGTCTCGGATATGCCATCGGAAGCAAGGATAATCATAAGACACAGAAATAGCCGCCCTGGCCTCGCAAGCTAAGCGGCTATTTTGCTTTACACATTGTTGGGCTAACCGTCGTCTATCGGTAGCTCCTGTGGGGCGCCTGTTACCAGCAGGCGTCTCTCTTTATCTAAAGAATAGCACAATCTATTTGAGAGTTCAAGGATTTTCCTCCGGCGTCGTCCCTGGTCTCCGAAACTGGTTGAGCCGGTCGGCAAGCTGCTGATCCTTGTCCGGGTAAAGATGAGAATAGGTGTCCAGTGTGGTCTTTACGGATTCGTGACCAAGCCGGTCCGCGATCTCCAACGGGGCAAAACCCATTTCGATCAGCATACTGGCGTGGGAGTGCCTCAGGTCATGGACCCTTATGGGAGGCAGATCAGCTTTTGTGGCAACCCGTTTTATTTCTTTATCCAAGGCAGACTTTGTAAAGTAAAATATCCGCTCCCCTTTTCCAATCCCATAGAGCTTGGATACATATTCATGGATATCATCATAGAGGAAATCCGGTATGGATATGCACCGCTTTGCTTTTGGTGTCTTCGGTTCCAGGAATAACTCCTCCCCGTTTATCTTTGCATAGTTTTTATTGATGCTGATCCGCTTCGACGGGAGGATGTCTGCAGGGGTAAGTGCAAGCAGCTCCCCCGACCGCATACCGGTATAGAACAGAATGTCAAAGGCAAGCTTTACAGAGGATTTCTGTATGGCGCCGGAAAACCGCTCATACTGCTTCTGCGTCCAGATGCGCATTTCCTCTGCATGGCTTTTTCCAATGCTGCCGGCGGCTCTGCATGGATTGGAAGGGAGCCGGTAGTGCCTGACAGCATAATTCATAATGGCGGACAGCTGGTTATTGACCGTTTTCAGGTATGTCTGGGACAGCGGGCTCCCGGTTTCGTCCCGGTAGGAAAGCAGCTCATTCTGCCACTTGCGGATCTTTATGGTGTCGATGTCGCATACTTTCTGGTTCCCGAAACAGGGGAGCAGCTTCCCGGTTATGATAAAACGCTTGTTTTCCATCGTCGTAGGTTTCAACCGGTGGGACATATCTTCCATATAGTTTTCTACCAGATTGGAAAACAGGATGTCGCTGGTGACATTCTGCTGATCCAGAAATGTGCGCTCATATTCTTTTGCCTCGCGCTGTGTCTTAAATCCTCTCTTGCAGACATGCTTCTTTGCGCCGGTCCAGTCCGTGAAATAGAAGTTGGCATACCAGCGCGTGGTTTTTCCGTCTTTTAGGGTGTATTTGTAGGCTGGCAATGCGGTCACCTTCCTGCTTTCAAAATGTAGAATTACTACAATTAATTCAGATACCTGTTAACTACAGCGATTAATTGCTCTTTATACTGATACAGATCATTTAAGGAGGATATGTAAAACCTTTCAAATTTTTTATCTTTATCAGGAATAAGCAACTGTTTATTTTTTTTGTCCAGATCCAGTCTGCAAATTGGTTTTCTGTTATTATCCTGATAAAGAATTCCAAAATAGCTTTCTGTATCGCGGTGTACGATATTCTCTATGGGAACTATACCAGCCAATATGCCTCTTATAATGTAAAAAGCTTCAATTTCTTCGTCCGTAGTTACTATTTTTGATGTTGTAACCTGCATATCGGTTTCAGTAGCAGAACCTTGCGAACTATTGGTATCTGGTTCCTCTTTTGATAAAGCAGATGTTATTTTCTGATTCACTATATCATTAATAAAACCAGAGAATGAACGCTTAACGACAGGAGTAAATTTGTCTATAATTTTTTGGGTTTTAGGCGCATCATATATATCAGAAAGAATGAAACGGACAAACGGATCAGAAGGATTTTCCAGTTCTTTTGCAAGGACTTCTTTTATAAGAGAAGTATACTTGAGCTCTTCAGCAGTACTAAAAATTTTTTCTTTGTCAAAATCATCTTTGCAAAATTTTTTGAGTTCATTTATGCCTGCATCTTTTAGATTTAGCATATTGAGTTCCAGAAAGGGAACAAGATCCATTTTATTTGATTCTTCCAGATCGGTAAAGAATCTGTATATTATTCCGTTTGTTAATATGCCGAATTTTGCTTTTGTTGTAGAAAAGTATCTGAAAAGTTGTGAAGCATGGCGCTCCAAAGCTTCTGTACAGCTTTTACACTCAATCAATATAGAAGGAACCCCATTTTCTAAAATGGCATAATCCACCTTCTCGCCCTTTTTCACACCGATATCAGCAGTAAATTCTGGACAAAATTCATTGGGATTAAAAACGTCATATCCAAGTAATTGAAACATGGGAACAACCAAAGACATCTTTGTGGCTTCCTCGTTAGCTATGCTGTCTTTTAAGGCTTTGACACGGTTAGCGAGTTGTTTAACTTGTTCATTGAAATCCATAAAAATCCCTCCTTGAAATTTTATCTTTTGTCCCTTCGGTACCACTCGAAGGGTATTATTTTGCTGAGTTTGTAGTTCCTGTGCTTTTCAAATCTTCATCCGCTGCAACGGATGAACGTTTTAAGTCTAAAGCTTTGCCTAGAAGAATCGTTCTATCATCTTGTGATAATGAATTAAAAATTGATATCAATCGTTCTTCATCTGATAGCTGGCTAAATCTTTCGGTTGATGTTAGCATTGGATATGTAGGAATTGGATCTTTTGCGCTAATTCCAATAGTGCCATCATTATGTTTACAAACATGAACGTCAAATGCATACGTTAATCTGGCAAATGTCATGTTATCCAGACCATTTAGGATATCTAATGAAAGTCTGGAAGCCATAAGAGAAATTTGCGAAATAATAGATTCTTTGTTTTGCAATAACAAATCCCAATCTTCAAAAATACCAACACCTAAAATATAATCCGTAGGCACTTTAAAAACAGCCGCAATTTGAGCTAATACTTGATAAGAGGGCTGTTTGTTTTCAGATTCATAGCCAGCAAGTGTAGAGCGTGATATTGATATCTTTTTAGCCAATTCTTGTTGCGTTAGATGAGCGGATTCACGAAGTTCTTTTATTCGTTGTGCTATTCCCATACGAGCCTCCTTCAAAAATATTTTATCTCCAAATGTCCCTCAAAGCAACTAAAAAAAGCAAAATGTCCTAGCGGGGGACAAAAAGTGCTTGACAATGTTCTTTAACGGGACTATTATAATTAAAAAAGTCCCAAATAGGAACAAAGAGGAGGTGCCATAGTTGAGAAAAATCTTAAAGCAAGAAAGGCTAAAAAAGGGGCTTACCCAGCAGGATATTGCTAATTTAGTCGGAATCTCTCGGGTTCATTATACTCAAATTGAGAACAATTCGGGAAATAAAAAGCCTTCTCTGGATGTTGCTATTGGTATAAAGAAAGTTCTTGGATATTCTGGTGATGACCTTTTTTCAGTAGCTGATGTTCCAGATAAGAACAATTTACTTTGAGAATATTATAACGAGCGGAGGTGAAAAGGAAAATGTCAAATATAACGGCAAAGACGGCATCCAACCGCTTTTATCAGGCTCGTTGCACGGCCGCAGCGCACAATGACCAACTGAGTAGCAGAGAAGGAGCTGCAGACCTTATGTCAATAGACAGGGGCAGGCTGTACAGAATAGAGAGCGGCGTTGCGGATCCGTACCCGGAGGAAGTCCACTTGATGGCTGATCTATATAATGCTCCGGAACTCAGAAACTACTACTGCACGGAAATGTGTCCTCTTGGGGAGTGCGTGGCAAAAGCTGATGTGGCGAGCCTTGACAGGATCACGATTATGGCAATGTCTTCATTCGAGAAAATGGACGAGACGAAGCAGCAGCTTCTCAAGATAGTAGCTGACGGCGTTGTGTCTGAGGATGAAAAGAGTGAAATGCTTGCGGTCGTGAGAAATCTCGGAGAGTTGGAGGGTATTGCGCAGAATTTGAAAAACTGGATTAAGAAGAATATGCAGGAGGAGCCATTATGACGAGAGCGCAGGAGGTAATTAAAAAGTATATCCATAATAATTTCCATCCGGATAGCGTCCAGCTATTCCCGGTTGACAAGGATAAGGTAAAGCTGACCGATTCGGAAGGGGAAAGCATGGTGTTAACAATGAATATCTACGGTGACATCATGAATGCGGAGACGAAGCAGATTTATGCAGTGAGCGACTTGCCACATGACCTGGAACACATAGGCCGGCAGCTGCCGCAAAGCTGGAGGGAGGTTGATCGGGTATGAGTACATTGACCACATCGCCGGGAGTGATTTCTGGAGCGGGCAGTTATTTTATCGGCGCGCAAGAGGTAATGGGTTACCTCGGTTGTAAGCAGAACAAAGCCTATGAGATCATTCGTGAGTTGAAGCAGGAGCTTGTGGAGGCGGGGAGACTTACCCCTGCATATCCGAGGGGAAAGATTCCCAAAAAGTATTTCATGGAGCGGTGCATGATTGAGGAATAGGAGGTGCGTTATGGCATACTACAATGTCTGTTCAAGGTGCGGGGCGGCACTGGATCCGGGAGAACGCTGCGACTGCGAAAACGAACAGGAAAAGCGGATCAGGTCTTTTGACAGGAAAATAAGGCTGGACCGTGTGACAGGTCAGTATTCATTGGTTTTAGGCGGAAAGGAGGCACTTTGTGCTAAAGGAACTGCAGATCAGAATTAATTGCATATCTAAGTATCAGGGATGGTATATGGCAAAAGTGCTTCTGCCAATGGTGTCGGCTTCCGTGGTAGGCTGCCTGAGCATCCGGCAAGCATACCTTACAAGGGGTTATTTTGCGGTTGGCGGCGAATATTTTCTGATCCCGGTTACCGCGTATGTGTCATATAAGGCGGTTCATATTATTTTCTGTCTTTGGAGGAGCAGGGAGGCAAGGAGGAGGATCAATGGGGGAAATAAGAAAAGAAGAGGTGCAGGAGCTTCTCGGATCCGGCATCTCGGACGAACAGTTTGAGGAGGCGCTTGGGTGCGCCCGGAGAAAGCAGCAGTACATATACAGCCGCGGGGCAGAACCGGCTGCGTTACAGCGCCGGTACCTTGTAAAGCTGACGGAAGAATATGTAAGAAGCAATGCGCTCTCCCGTTTTACGGTTAGCTTATGCAGGACACTTTCTGATATGGAAAAAGAGCACCAGTTCAATGAACACGGCGCCCTATCGGATGACCATATCTTAGCAGATTCTGCTTTATAATTCAAGCAAAAATTTAGGATATGGAGGTAAATTCTCATGACAAATAATTCTAACGCACTGGCTGAAATCCAGTTTAAGTATCAGAACTGCAACCTGCTGGTACCGGCAGCGACATCTGTGCAGATTAATCCGTTTTACAAATGCTCCGTTATGGAGGTGGCCGCTGACACTTCGGAGCGGTCCGGGGATATTTTTTCTGTTGGGAAAGTAAAGGTGGGCGAAACCACGGATGGAAAGGCAAAATATGAAGAAGTGTTTTCACCGGCAAAGCCGCTGCTGATGAAGCTCGCAACCGCCGCAGGCATCCAGTTCCATCCGGAGTACACGACAGTAAGGCGGGAAAATGCCAATACCTATGTCGGCAGGGCATATGGTGCGTTGAGGCTTCCCGACGGCAGTTATAAGACACATGCAGAGACAAAGCGGATTTGTCTGGATGATGAAGAAGCGAAATACCGCTTGGAGTTCATGGACAAGTCCATCACGGGGATAACCGACTGGCGGGCGGCAAAGGCCGCAGAAGAAATGTTTAAAGGGCATTGGGAAGATACGGACGAGACGAGGACATACAACGGTAGGGAATACCCGGTTAAAAAGTATGTGATTGATGACAGCGACAGGGAAAAGTATATCGAGAGATCTCTGCTCGTCAATATGACACTCCTGCGGAAGACAGCATCAGAGAAAGCGCAGACAGGGGCGATCCTCCGGGTAGTGAGGGCGCTGCTTGGTATTAAGGGGACATACAGTAGAGAAGAGCTTTCAAAGCCGTTTGTGGTGCCAACAGTGACGTTTGCACCCGACTTCACGGATCCGTCGGTCAGGAATGCAATGCTCCAGCAGGGGATGAACTCTATGGGGAACATGTTCGGGACGTCATCCGCACCGCCAGCGATACCAGCCGCATTTGCGGGTAATGCCTTTTCGGATAATTTCGATCCGGAGGCAGAGATCAATAATCCGGCGTTTGTATCGGATATGCCGGTCGATGAGGAAATGCCGTATCAGGAAGCGGTGCAGACGGGATGGGGCCATAGTCAGGGAACAGGCATGCCGCCGCAGGATGTACCTGAACCGCCACCGCCGCAGATGGGTGGGAGTAATGGGGATACTATTACGCAGGATCTTTATTGCGACCAGTGTAATGTGCATATCAGCGAGAAGGCTTATGAATATTCCTTAAAGAAATATGGCAGGCCGCTTTGCATGAAATGCCAGAAAGGAACGGGAAGATGAAACTGATTAGAATTTCAACGGATATGCAATTATCGGTACACGAGTTTCCATGCGGCGATCACAGGGAACAGAACCAGTTCCTTTGTGCACTGATTGGAAATGATTGCAGAATTTATGAGCATGTCATGCCGGGGAGGCTGTATTCGGAACTGCACATGAAGAACAGACCAACAGGCGTGTCTGGCCAGTGTGTGAGTATGCTGGTTGATGAAGAAGGCTTGTTAAAGGAAAACGAATCTAACCTGATTGGGAGTTATCTCTATGAGACTGACAGGCACGGAGATCCTATTATGGGGAATCTCCTCCTTGTTGGAGAAGAATGGGCCGGTGATGGGATAGATTTTTGTGGAATTGAGGATTCTGTATTTGAACATCTGCATTCTCAATTAGCGCACATGGTTGGAGTAATGAAGGAGACAAAGGAGGTGCATACATATGGGAATTAAGGTGCTCCATACGGGGGATTGGCATATCGGTTCATATAAGGGACCGGAAAAAGACGGGGCAAACCTCCGATCACTTGATACGCTGAAATGCCTTGAAGAGATGCTGCGTGTCGCGGAGATAGAAACGCCGGAGTTTGCTCTTGTATCCGGGGACATCTTCGACAGGGCAGAGATCTGGCAGGGCAGGAGCCACAAGGAAGTCTTGCAGGCGAGAAATATCATAATGAGGCTCGCAAAATTCTGCGGAAAGGTGATCGTAATGCGCGGTACTCCCAACCATGACAGTGCGGAGGCTTTTGAGGAATTGCAGGCGCACTTCGAACTGGTACCGAATGTTGAGATCGCTATTAACCCGAAGGTAATCCAGACAGAGGAATTTGATATCGCGGTGCTGCCGGGGTTCGATCGGGGAACATTCAGGGCGAAGTTCCCAGGGCTTGGGAAAGAGGAGGAGCACGAGAAACTGACGCAGGAACTTGCGAACGCAGTACTCGGTCTGAAAGCGCAATGTGCGCCGGGAAAAAAGAGCATCCTCATGTCCCACTATACGATACCGGGATGCAACACGGAGAGCGGACAGGTGATGATGCTGACGCAGTTCGAGCCTGTCCTTCTGCCGGAGAGTCTGATCGCGGCAGATTTTGACCTGATTGCGATGGGACATATCCACAGGCCGCAGAAGCTTCCGAATCTGGAGAACTGTTATTACTGCGGTGCCATAAATTCGATGACATTCAACGACGAAGGGCAGGAGCGGGGGTTCTGGATTCACGAGTATATGGAAAGCGGATGGAAGGCGGAATTTCACCAGACGCCTTACAGGGAGTTTGTCACTTTCCATTTTACCGATACGGACATCACGGCAGTCAACCTCGGGCATCTGGATGAAGTGGCATTTAACTGGCGGCGGTATAACGGCGGGGTGCAAGAGAAGATCGTTAGGATCCTCTATACCTGTTCTTACGAGAATGACAAGGCGCTGAACACAGCGTTGATAGAAAAAGCATTGTATGAGGACGGCGCCTTCTATGTAGTGGGAGTACTGCCGGAGAAAGTTGGGGAGGCGGTTGACCGGAATGACCTGTCCGGGACAACGGATCCGGAAGAAAACCTCCGGCAGTACCTTGCTGACAAGCAGTATGAAGACGGACAGATACAGGAGCTTGTACTGAAAGCAAGGCCGCTTATCGCACAGGCAGAGGCGGGTATGTCGGTGGCGGTAGGGACGGGTATCTTCGAGCCGGTGGAAATTGAGGTCAGGAACTACCGCAATTATGAGGCAGAGCATTTCAGTTTTGATGACATCAGCTTCTGCACAATCAACGGCCAGAACGGGGCGGGGAAGAGCAGCCTGTTCATGGATGCGATCATCGACTGTCTTTACGAAGAACCACGGGAAGGTGAACTGACCGGGTGGATCAGGAACGACGAGAAAGCGCGGTCCGGAGCCATCATCTTTACATTCAGAATCGGGGAAAAGACATTCCGCGTGACAAGGACGAGGGCACGGTCCGGGAAAGGGACACTCAATCTTTCTGAGCTGGTACAGGGAGAATGGTGTGACAGGTCTAAGGAGAAGTATAAGGATACACAGACGGAGATCATCAACACCCTCGGCATGGACAGCCTTACATTTAAGAGCTGCGCTTTGATCATGCAGGATCAGTATGGATTGTTTTTACAGGCATCGAAAGAGGACAGGATGGTTATCCTCGGGAATCTGCTCGGACTTGGAGTCTATGAGGCAATGAACAGGATCGCGGCGGATAAGGCGAAGGAGTTCGGGGCGATGACAAGGGATCTGAAGAAGGAAATTGAGATCCACGATGCTACGATCAGGAGCCACGGGGATCCGGAGACTGAGTTGGGTCGGGAAAAAGCCGAACTGCAGATGAAGTCGGAAAGAGCCAAGGAGATCGCAGGGGAGCGCGACAGGAAGAATGTGGAGCTTCTCTCATTGCAGGAGGCGCAGGAACGGTGCAATAAGCTGTCAGAGGCTATTTCATTGCTTACGGAAAAAAAGGCTGCTACAGAGACGAATAGAGGTACTCAGGCTGATATTGTTAGTAATTGCAGAACCGTACTGGATACGGAGCAGACGGTCATAGAAAAAGCCGGACAGTACCGCGATCTGGAGGAGCGGAAATGGGAACTGGGTACGGACGCGGCAATGTTCGGCGTAAGGCAGGACGAAGCCGCAAGGGCATCTTTAAATGTGGCAACGCTGAATGCGGATCTCTCTGCGGCCAAAGCAAAATTTCTGACAGAGCAGGCGAGGCTTAATGCCTACGAAGACGCCAGCGGTGATGATGATATCCTGCGGAAAGCAGAGGAATACCAGACACAGAGGTCGGCGCTGGACAGCATCCGGGAACTTGCATTGAGGCATCAGGAAGCGGAGCGGAAGGTACAGGAAGCGGAAGTGGCACAGGCGAGAACCATGAAAGCGATCGAGGCTTTGGATAATATGATCAGCGCGACACGAAACTTTCTTGGAAAAGATATTGCTATCCTGTCCGACAACTGCGGATGTATTGATATCGAGAATGCAAACTGCAGATTCTTGGAGAAAGCAAAGGCATCCAAAGATGAATTACAGATGGAGGAGGAAAAGTACAGGGCAAAACGTGAGGCTCTTGAAGCAGATCTGACTGAACAGGAAGCAACAGTAGAGCAGGTGGTCGCGGAACGTGATGCTGTCGGGTATGAACCGGGAAAGAAAGCGGATGCGGAGCAGCGTTGCGCGGAGTTGTTCCCTTATGTCGCAAAAGCGGAGCAGGTAAAGAAAAAAGCGGGTGAGATAGCCCTGATCAAAGCTTCGATTGGAAATATGCAGTCTAACATAGCGGACATTGAAAAAAGGCTTGCAGAGGCGGTCACAGAGTCTGAGAGGGCACAGGAAGAACTGGAGCAGTACCGCGGGGCGTTTGAGGAAAATTCGGAAGTGATAAAGAAAATGGAAATGCTGGCGCCGTGGTTAGAGCAGGAAAGGCAGCTTCCGGTTGTCAGAGAAAGACTCGCCAACGCCATGCAACGGTTTAGAGAGATGGATCTGCAGATCGCAGAGCAGGAGAAAGAACTGGCAGATAAGCAGGCAGAGCTTTCACAGGAACTTTTGAAAACTACCGGACTGACAGATAAACAGGCGGAAGTGAACAGGCTGAATGCCCAGCTTGAAAGTATCGAGAAGGAAATAAATGCTCTCCATATGTCCATCGGTGCACTGACACAGGAGATTGGGCAGATCGCAAGACTGAAAGAGGAAATATCCGCGTTGCAGGAGCGGGAGCGTGATGCTGCGAAGGAAACGGCTGATTATGACATCTTAAAAGCCGCATTCAGCCAGGACGGTATACCCCATCAGATTGTGCGGACCATTATACCGAAGCTGACGTCAACAGCGAATACGATCCTCGGGCAGATGACCTGCGGGAAAATGGGAGTGGAATGCCGTCTGGAAAAGATGCAGAAAAACGGAAAGGAAAAGGCCGCCATAGACATCTTCATCGAGGAGTACGGGAAACCGGCGCTTCCGTACCTGTCCAAGTCCGGCGGCGAAAAGGTCAAGGCTTCCCTGTCCGTGATACTAGCGCTTGCGGAGATCAAATCATCATCGGCTGGGATCCAGCTCGGCATGCTGTTTATAGATGAGCCGCCTTTCCTCGACGCCGACGGGATCCAGGCATACTGTGATGCCCTTGAAACCATCCAGAGGCGGTATGCGGGGATCAAAATCATGGCGATCACGCATGATCCGACCATGAAAGCAAGGTTTCCGCAGAATCTGGATGTGGTGAAGACGGAGCACGGCAGCAAAGTGATATGTTAGGGAGGACATGCGGATGGCGGATAACAGGACATATTACTATCTCAAGCTGAAGGAGGGGTTTTTTGATTCAGAAGATATGAAGCTGCTGCAGGCCATGAAAGATGGCTATATGTACAGCGATATACTCTTGAAGCTTTATCTGCGGAGTCTTCGGCAAGAGGGACGTCTGATGTATAGGGATATCATTCCCTATACGCCGGACATGATCGCCACGATCACGAACCATCAGGTTGGGACAGTGGAAAAGGCAATCAGGACTTTGGAGCAGATGGGGTTCATTGAAATATTGGATAATGGTGCAATTTATATGACCGACATTCAAAATTTTATCGGTCAGAGCTCTAATGAAGCGGATAGAAAAAGAAAATACCGAAGTGCGATAAATGCAGAAAAATCAAGGCTTTTAATGGATAACAGTGAGACATTTGTCGGGACAGACAGCGGACAAGTGTCTGGACAAATGTCCGACAATCGTCCACCAGAGTATAGAGATAAGAGTATAGAGATAAGAGATAAAAATAATATAAATACTTTTGCTCAGAGCTCTGGCGGGCAGACCTCCGAGCCGGAGGCGGATGTTGAAGCGCTTATCCTCAATGACGGGTCAGAATGGAGACCAACTGAAGCATTATTCGCAGAATACGTAAGACTTTACCCAAACGTGAATGTAAAGCAACAGTTCAACGTGATGCGCAGCTGGTGCCTGTCGAATCCGAACAAGAGGAAAACCAAACGGGGGATCACAAGGTTTGTCAATTCGTGGCTTACAAGGGAACAGGATAAAGGTTACCGAAGACCCGCTGACAATAGCTCTTATCAGCAGAGGCAATCAGAGAGCACAGCGGGCGGGTACAGCCAGGAACTGTTTGAGCGTCTGGCAAATGAGAGCCGGGAGGATGTCGCGAAACGGAGGGGAGGGGGATGAATAACAGTTTGCATTGCGAAAAATGCCATGACATGGGGTATGTGCTCACTGAACAGGATGGTGTCGACATAGCTGTCAGGTGCGAATGCTATGAGAAGCGCATGGCCTTGATCCGCATGAAGAACAGCGGGATCCCGGAAGAATTCGGCCGGAAAGGGTTCGGGGAATTTGACACAATGGGAATACCGGTTCTCGATGCGGCAAAGCAGAAAGCGGAAACATACTGTAGCAATTTCCTTAAGCTCGAGAACGACAGGCAGAATTCCATTATTTTCTGCGGACAGCCCGGATCCGGGAAGACCCATCTGGGAATGGCGATCTGCAACAATCTGCTGAATGTCTGCAATGTGCCGGTAAGTTATATGGCATACAGAAATGCAGTGACGGCAATTAAGCAGACCGTGACGAGCAAGGAAGATTATTACGCAGCAATAAACCAATATTGCACTAAGAGGCTGCTGTATATTGACGATCTGCTGAAAGGTCGTACTACGGATGCGGATACCAATATCCTTTACGAGATTGTGAATTACCGTTACATGTACAATAAGCCAATAATAATATCCACAGAGAAATCGCCGTCTGCTCTGGTTGATTTTGATGAGGCAGTGGGAAGCAGGATACTTGAGATGTGCAGGGGGAATATCGTGCAGTTACAGGGAAAAGAGCTGAATTACCGTCTGGGCTAGGAGGTGATTCCCGCGTGGCAAAAGTGAAACATATGGGGACGACCAGCGCCAGGGAAAAGGAGTTCCTGAAGCTGTTCGACAAGCTTACATACTCACGGAGCGGCTGGCAGGTCTGGGAAGATTTAATGACAGTGATGGCATGCAGTATATGCAATGCGGTTGACCGCAGGAAGGAGCCGTATGAGAGGAGGGAAAAGCAGTACGAAAGGGCAATCAAAGCCCTTGGCGGGGTAGATATACCGGCGCAGATGCTGGGGATTATAACAATGGCTCTGGAAGAAAACCCCAATCAGGATTTCCTCGGAAAACTGTATATGAATCTCAATCTTGGCAGTCATTGGCACGGGCAGTTTTTCACGCCTTATCATGTCTGCGGGCTTATGGCGAAAATGCAGATCGGAGACGGATGTCAGGCAGAGATTGAGAGCAAAGGCTATTTGTCAGTATGCGATATGTGTGTTGGCGCCGGGGCAATGCTGATCGCCGCTGCGGAAGCGTTCCGTGAATGCAACGTAAATTATCAGACCTGCGTACTGTTCGTTGGGCAGGATATCGATCCGGTGGTAGCAAAAATGGCATATATTCAGCTTTCGCTTCTTGGGTGTCCCGGATATATTACGGTTGGCAACAGCCTCACGAATCCGCAGACAGGTCATGTCTTATTTCCGCAGGAGAAGGAAGGACAGGAGCTGTGGGTCATGCCGATGTTCATGCACCAGGTATGGGAGATGCGCCGGACGGTCATGCTGATGCGAAATTTATTTGGTGGAACCGCAACCACCGAAAAAACAGTGGAAAAAGAGCGCTATTATATGTTTTTTTATTTCGATGGACAGGAGGATCAAAATGGAGAATATGAACTTATCGGATAAAAGCAGAGAGGCTTTAAATTCTGAGGTGTTTCAAAAACTTAGAGAGGACATGGAAGATGAAATCGTAAAGGAATATCTGAAAAACGGATACACCGATGATGACAAGCAGCACGAAATCACGGTAAATGGCGTAAAATACAAGGCTCTGGAGCGTGAGAAGTTCACCACGTTCTACGATTTGCTTGGCAACACATTGTTTGATATCGATAATGGGGATCTGGCTGCCCTCTCTGAATACAATTACGGAGATTACGGAGAAAAGACAGATGCCGGGGGAGGGCATGAACCAGAAGATGATAAGGCGGAAATCATAGATGCGTCTGAGGAAGAAAGATCGGGAGAGGATGGGAAAGGGGAAGATTTCAAAGAAAAAGCCTGCGAGAAACTCCGCGGGGAATTGAAAAAAGCGGATGATAAGCAGTTTGCTGATCCGGTCATCGGGTATCTGATGAAACGCTGTGAGGAAGATGCAGGTCTAGCGCAGGATGTCACGCAGGAGCATAAGACCTGGAAAAAGTGCATGAAGTATATATTCGATCAGGCTCGCAAGCAGGCAAAAGGAAACCAGGCGGCGGTCCGGTATGATGTGGTTTATGAATGGGCAGAGGATTATTACCACAAGGATGACAAAGCGGAGGAGGAGAGAAAGGCAAAGGAGGCTGCGGAGCGCAAGAAAAAAGAGGAAGAGCGCAGGAAAAAGTGCATGAAAGCGGCTGAGAAGAAAGAGACAGATAAGAAGAATGTAAAACAGAATGTGAAAAAAGAAGATAAGGCCGAAGAAAACCCCGCAGAGCAGCCAAAGCCTACGAAAGCCCCCAAAGAGATGGACGGCCAGATGGATCTGTTCTCGATGATGGGAATGTAGGGGGTGGCGTGTATGGATAAAAGAGCCTTATCAGCCCTGCCGAGACCGAAGGTAAAAAAACAGTATCAGGAATTACGCCAAATGATTTCCGGCATGAAAGGGATAGTCACGGCGGAGAGGATTGAAATAGGCGGGGAAGATACGCTGGTGATCAATTGCTTCAAGCCGAAGGGAAAGACAGTCATCCCCTGGTTTCGTACTTTTTGTCAGGAAACAGAATATATCTCTCAGGATCTGACGGAGAAAAAAACAAGGTGGCGGACAGCGGCATTTGATTATATCGCAGGATTTTATATATCCGACACGCGTCGGATGAAAAGCAATCTGGTACTTGCATCATCTCAGGACGGAGACATAATTATTGAATTTATGAGGGAGTGGCGGGAACGCAACCACACAAACCGTTGTGATGCGGGATTTGAGTTTGAGGATTATATTTATGCCTATCAGGCGGATATCCGGGATAGAAAGCTGGCGGAGAAGCATCGGAAGATATGTGAAAAGATAGATACGCGTATGGAACTGTTTGGGGAGCTGCCGGAAGATTATCAGCGGTTCATTGAAAAGAAAGTGTTTGATGACTACAATTATTTTTTCTACTTGAAGAAAGAAAAATGGGCATATTGTACCAGATGCGGACATGAGTACGAACTTAGGAAGGACGGTATCTATCACAGGAAGATCGCGATATGGAACCATAGCGTGTATTTGAGGCACAATAAAGATTATATCTGCCCGCACTGCAATAAGCCGATTGTAGCCAAAAGCGAGGGATATGGAAGGGGAGGGTTGTTAGAAGTAAATTGGAGCGTCCTAGTCCAGCCGAGTGGAGACAATGTGCTGGTCCGCTATTTTTGCCATAGCAAGGACTTCAGTGAAGATTTCAGACACCCGAAGATAAAGAGTCGGGAAATGCTCCGCACCATACATACCCCGACAGCAGTAGAGACTTATGAATGGGAGACATATACATACAGCCAGGAAGTACGGTGGTGCTATCCACGGCGGCATGGATGGGGATGGAACCCGTCAGAATTCCAAGTGCCGAGGAGTACGGTACTCTACAATACCAATTTTGATTTTTTGAATACTACCTGTATGAAATACAGTTGTATCGGGATGTTTCTTGAAGGTGTTCTTCCGACCTTGAATCATAAATCACCATATATCGTTGATAATTACTTAAATTTTTACCACAGATATTCGTTTGTAGAGCAGATGATCAAGATTGGATGGTACAGATTGGTCGGGGAACTTTTTGAAAAATATGGTGCAGCAGAAAGAGAAGGTTTTAAGAATGGGAGAAATATACTGGAAACCTGTGGGATTACAAGATCCCAATTCAAACTTTTACGGGAGGCAACAAACGGCAATCCAGAACTGCGGGACTTAAGGATTATCAAACATGCAGAACAGAAGGAGATAAGGCTGACAGTAGATGATCTGAATATTCTCCGATTTACAAATGATGAAGGGTGCTATGACTTCTTTGATAAATTCTTGGATGCCATGAGATACACGACGCTTTACAAGCTTGATAAATATCTTAACAACCAGAAGATTAAACACAAGCAGGATTATTTTGATTATGCTGGGTGGCTGATGGAAATGGGCTACGATATGCGGAATGAATTCAATATTTATCCGAGGAATTTCGTGGAAAAGCATGATGAAATGGCAAAGGCATATCAGAAGTTTAAGGACAAGCAGCACAGGGAGGTTATGAAGAAGTTCAATAGCCTGCTGAAGCAAATGAGAAAGGAATTGAAAGAGGACAATCCACTCAATCTGCAGGTCAAAGGGCTGTTCATCCGGCTTCCGTATCGTGCGGATGAATTGAAAACAGAGGGTGAAACACTTCATCACTGCGTGGGGACATACATTGACAGGGTAATGAGAGGCAAAACGGCCATATTCTTTGTCAGGCGGATTGAAAGCCCGGATGAACCATTTTACACCCTCGAATGGAAAGACCACAAGGTTGTCCAGTGCAGGGGAGCCCATAACTGCGATATGACGCCGGAGGTCAAAGCGTTTACGGCACTGTTTGAGGAACAGATGAGAATATTGGAATTAAAGGGTGGGGCGGTATCAGCGTGAGTAATATAATGGCGGGGAGGAAAAGGATAAAGAACCTGCTCTTTAAGTTGAATGATGAAGACAGGAACACACTGGTATGCCTGATTGCAAAAGCGGGGTATGCCGTCAGAATTGGGAAGGAGCGCCCGGAGGGCAAGGGGCAGACACAGTATTTTGTGGAGTTCTGGGAGGAGGATGCAGATGCTTAGAAATGTAGCAAGGAAGCCTATATCTAAGACGGGGTCTTATTTAAAGCATGGTTTTGTTATTACAGAGCATGAATCTCATTTGTGTCCAAGGTGCCTGAGAGTTTTGAATGCGGGTCCTAATTATCAGCCAAGATACTGTGATCAGTGTGGTCAGAAGATTTGTTTTTCTGGAATTGTATGGAAAGCCGATAGAGAGTTGGGATATGCGGAAAGGAGGGAGGCTTGTGAATAGGTCAAAAATAGAGTGGTGTGATCATACATGGAATCCAATTACGGGATGCCGGCATGGATGCCCTTACTGCTATGCAAGGACAATGACGGCCAGATTTGCCGGGGATGTGAGGCTGAATAAAATGGCCAAGGCAGATTATAAATTGATGGATGCAGCGGACGGATCGGGCGCGGTCTACCTGCTTGAAAAGCCTATGCTGAACGAAACAGGGAATGCGCTGGTTTATCCGTTCGGGTTCGAGCCTACATACCATCGGTATCGCATGGATACCCTGGACAAGCTGAAAATGGGCAACAACATTTTTGTCGGGGCAATGGCGGATGTATTCGGGGCGTGGGTACCTGAGCAGTGGATCGCGGATATTCTCAAGGCATGCATGGAACGTCCACAGCATAATTACATGTTTCTTACGAAGAATCCAGAGAGGTATGAGCGGATTGATGCCGCCGGAATTTTGCCAGCCGACAAAAATATGTGGTATGGCTCTACCCGCACCAGACCAGAAGATAAATGTTTCGTGTCAAATGCGCATAATACATTCTGGAGCATTGAGCCCATTCATGCGCCGTTCCGCCTGTGGGAGCGGGATGAATTCTCTCCCGACTGGATCATTATTGGTGCGGAAACAGGGCGCAGGAAAAGCAAAATCATTCCGCAGAAGGAGTGGATAGAGGATATCGTGGCATGGTGCGATGGGGCGGGGATCCCTGTATTTATGAAAGACAGCCTGATTTCGATTGTCGGAGAAGTTGATATGCGTAGGGAGTTTCCAGAGCAGCTTCAACATTCGACGGTAAGCCCAAAAATGAAAAAGAAGCTGTTCGACATATGTGCTGAATGCAAAAGGCGGATGAAAAAGAGTGACATGATTACGCTGCTGGCAAGATCCAGACGCGGAGAACAGCCAAAACAGTTTGGGTTTATGTGCAGGGAATGCTTCAAAAAGTTCTGTGCAGAGCTTGGATTAGATGTTCCTCTGCTGGCAGAACTGGCAGACAGTATTACGATTGATGGCGGTGATACAGATGGGTAAGTATGGCAGGAATGCGGAAGGCTATAGCGACAATACCGCTGGTATGGCCATCGGGAGAGTATCGAGAGAAGAAAGATTGGAGGGTATTATGGCTGATCCTAAGCGGCAGATCCTCGGACGTAGAAACAGAGCGGTCGGAGATATTTTTGAGAAGTACATATCCGCGTCATGCGAATATTACTGGAAGCAGGGATATGCCTGCATCGAAAAAACGCCTGAGCCGATGCGAGCGCTTAGACCGTATGGTGATCGGAATACGGGGCAGTTTATAGCCTGTTATTCAAAACAGGCGCAGCCGGATTTCAAAGGTGCATTGTGTGATGGCAGCTGTATTATCTTCGATGCAAAGCACACGGAAAAGGAACGGATCCAGCAGAACGTCATAACGGAAACACAATGGATGGCTTTTGACAAGTATGAGGCTATGGGAGCGAAATGCTATGTGGTGGTTTCAATAGCGATGAAAGATTTTTACAGGGTTCCCTGGGGTATATGGAAGCGGATGAAAGAATTATTCGGGCATAAGTATATGGCGGCAGGAACAGAGCTGGAGCCGTACAAGGTACCAGATCGGAACTGCACAGTATTATTTCTGGAAGGAGTGGAATTAAGGAATGAGAATTGATAAGAATGAACTGTCACAAAAAATCAATAAGCTAAAGCAGATAGTGCCAAAGAAAACCAATATGCCGTCCTTACAGGGCATTTTGGTGTCGGATGGGTATTTAATCGCAAATAACATGGAACTGGCAATTAAGGCGAAGTTAGAGGGCATAGATGGGGAATCTTTCATCATCCCGGCAAAAGCATTCGACCTTATCAATAATCTGCCGGACGGGGAGGTGGAGATCACAGCAGATAATAAGGGCGAGACTTTCAATATTGCAATCAAGGCAGATAAGATCAGAAATAAATACCAGACAGTGGATCCTGCTGAATTTCCAATGCCGAATGTCGTAGGAGAGGACGGCGGGGAGTTTGTCATTAATGCTGAATCGCTCATGGCATCAATGCGGAGGGTATCTTATGCAATACCGATGAATAGGGAAAAGCAGATTATGTGTACGCTTTGTTTGCAGGCATCCGGCGGAACACTGAACTTTGTCGGCATGGATGGACATATGCTTGCATGGGATAAAGTAGATTACGACGGTGAGTTTGAGCTGCTGATACCAAAGGGAACGGTTGACAGATTGATTACAGTCGGAATTACGGGAGATGTGTTCATCAGGCATAATAATCATGTAGCTACTTTTTCCTCAGAGGAATATGAGATACATACCCGCATCGTCGAAGGAAAGTATTTTAAATATGCCGGATTATTCAAGGAGTCTCCCCTGCATACAGTGGCGGTTAAGTCGGAATTTTTGGATGCGGTTATTCGGGCAAAGATGTGTGTAGATGAGAGAAGACCGGCGGTATTCACAATAAAAGGGAGTGAAATGAATATTTCCATTAGAGATACGATTACGGATTATCAGGAAACCATCGGTCTGCAGGAGGAAGTGCCTGAAACGTTGACAATCGGGTTTAATGCGAAGCTTGTGGTCGAAACACTGAAAGCCTTTGACTGCTACAATATTGCGTTAAATTTTGAGAATGCGAAGATGCCGATGATTATTGAAGCCGAAGACAGTGACTTTAAAGCGATGGTATTACCGGTTGCTTTGTCGTAGTAGGGAGCATTCCTTTTGGTTGAGGATATATCACGCGGAATAAAAAGGGCGGCAGGCTCCGCCGCCCGGAAAGGAGTTTTAAAGCTATGGATACTGAACATTTCTGGTTCCTTTTCAGCTTCCTTAGGGAAGTCGAGAAAGGCATGACAAAAGACGAGATGAAGCAGGTAATGATTGAGAAAGCCATCAATATAAAGCTTCTTTGTGATTATGTTGTGAGCTGCTCCTATGGAGACATAGTCCTTATTATCTGTATGTTACACGATTATGTGAAAATGATGGATGAAATCAGGGACGATGATATCCAGTGGAAAGCGTATTATCGCAATAAATTTGTCACAATGGCTGACCGGCTTGCGGATCAGATTGAATATGACTATGACGCTGCAGTTGAAAAATGCAGGAAGAAACAGGAAAAAGAAGCGCGTTACAGTGACATCGGAGAAGATGCCATGGTGCTTGCAGTAAAAAGCGGTGGTACAAGAAAAAAGGAACCAGTGAAGGAGGTTCAGAACGAGGGTGAAAGCAATAACAAAGTATCCGGGGAGTAAGTGGTCGCTGGCTGACTGGATCATAAGTCTTTTTCCTGATCATCACAGCTATCTTGAACCGTTTTTTGGGAGCGGCGCTGTCCTGTTCAATAAACCACGGTCGCATATTGAGACGGTGAACGATCTGGATGGGAATGTAGTCAATCTGTTTGAATGGATCCGGCGGGATCCGGAGAAGCTGGCACATGAGATATATTATACGCCGTATGCAAGGCGGGTATATGAGGACTCTTTTGGAGCGGTATCGGAGGACATACAGCAGGCGGTGAATTTTTACATACGCTTAAACATGGGGTACGGATTCCGCACAAACGGTGAAAAAGTAGGCTGGAAGAATGACGTGCAGGGAAGGGAGAGGTCATATGCGTCACAGAACTGGTGTAATCTCCCGGAAAAGATCCTGCAGGCTGCGGAAAGGCTCCGGGGAGTACAGATAGAGAACCGGCCCGCAGCGGAGCTGATACCGAGGTTTAATTTCGGGAACGTACTGATATACTGTGACCCGCCCTATATGCTTTCCACCAGGCACGGGAAGCAGTACCGGCATGAAATGGACGACAGGGATCACGAGGAGCTGCTTGCGCTGCTTCTGGAACACAAAGGCCCGGTTATTATAAGCGGATACGAAACAGATCTATATAACACTATGCTTGCAGGCTGGAACAGGTATGAGCACGCTGCATATTCACAGGTATGCTCAAAGAAAAGAGAAGTGATCTGGATGAATTACGATCCGCCGGCTAAGCAAATGACATTCTATGATTATGGAGGTGTGATATGAAAATTGGTCTTACAGGTAATCAGAACATGAAACAGTTATATGAGAGTAATGCGGATTTTAAGCAATATGTTGACCGGTGCCGCACGAGTGGAGGACATCCAAAAGATACATTAGAAAATGTATTAGGATGGGCGATTGTTCGTGAAGTGGCGAAAATGTACAGAGAAAATGCCGAGAGGACGAATGATAATGTACAATCAACATTTACACCAATCGGAGAATGCGTGTAATGGTGCAATGCTGAAAAAGTAGGAATGTGCAGGGAAAGGGGCAAACGTTTCCTTGCAAGGTTGGAGATATAGTCTGGCGTATTCATGAGGCAACGAAACTTTCCCCAAACAGAGTTTACGAGTGCAGAGTTACGGGAGTAAAGCAGGAATTTAACACGTTTTCCGTAAAGCTACACGCAAACATAAATGAGGAAACTTATTCTATTTGGATTGATAATTGGTTTGATAGATGTCTAATGGGATATGAATTTTTTCTGACAAAAGAAGCTGCTGAAAATGCATTAAAGGAAATGGAGGATGGGAAGAATGGCGAGATTGACAAAGTATTCAAATGACCTTATACGAAACAAGGCGGTTAATATTCTCCGAAAACTGGATAGTGAAAATGGATTAAACGGTGATGAATTAGCGATTATCAGTTCGTTTTGCTTGATAGAGCGGGTGGAGAATAAAGAATTAAAGAAATACGAGGACTTAGAGGAGCAAGGGAAACTGCTGAAACTGCCTTGTGCGGCGGGGGATACGGTCTGGGATATTGATTTTGGCAGACCATGCAGTTATGAGGTTACGGGATTTTCTTTCGGAAGTTTGAATGATGATGATTGGGAAGAAAAGGTTTTAGAACAAGTTATGGTTCATTATACAAATTCAAGCGGAAGTATTACGGGAACTTTTGCGGCAAGTGAAATCGGCAAAACCGTTTTCCTCACCAAAGAATCAGCCGAAGCCGCAGTGAAAGAATTAAGGGGAGGATGACACATGCAGGATATATCCAGTTTTTTGTGTGACAGAAAAAGCAAATATCAGAAACGGTACAACCGTGCACATAAGCAGGAAGAACAGGCAAGAAAGCTGTTAGAAGATGAGCCAGAAAGAGAAGATGTAAAAAGCGATTTGAATCATGTTATCAAGTTGCAGGACAGATACAATGCTCTTATAGAGTTCATTGAAGAATTGCAGGAAGATTATTTCTGATGTGGTTTGTGGGGAAGTGGAATGGGGTGAAAGAACGTGAAAGTAATTCGTAAATTTGCTGAATTTGTTGGATATACGCTTTGTCGTGGAGAAAGGTCTAATGAATGGCGTTGCCCAAATAAAAAGTGCGGTTTTTCTGTGTCGGAAGATTATACATGTTGCCCGTACTGCGGTCAGAAGATTAAATTTAAAGAACCGCCAAAGGTAAAAATGATTAAGGTTTGTAGGAGAATGGGAGAAAAGGAAGAATGCGAGATTCCGGTAGGATGCCGATCCGTGGGTATGGGCGATAGAGTTTGAGAGATGCGAGAAGCCGGAAAAACTATGAATAATTGAAGGGAAGTGGAAATTATGAGATGGGAATTCGTTATGAATGGAAACGATTTTGAAAACAAAATAGTAGCGTCTGAGATGGCGAGAAAAGTCGGATATAAATTCTTTCTGCATGATAACAAGGTTTATTTTACAGATTACTTAACACTCAATGTCATTATCGTTGATACAGGATTGACCAAAAAAGATTTGATATAGATATGCTAGGAAGAATTATGAATCATCAGATAACGCTTGAAGAATTGGGCATTATTCCAAAAACGGAGAAAAAGTATGTAGAACCCAAAAAGCAATATGCCTTTCCATGCGGCGGATGTATATGCAATCATTGTGCGAATAGTGTAGAGTGCTGGGATGACTGCACCGATGAGATGGAAGCCCCGTGTTTTATCTGTGACGAATGTATAAATTTCGATGGGCATGGGAGGCGGCAAAACAGGACAGAGTGTGGTCGCTATAAGATTACCAATAAATACGCAGAGTATTTAAGGAAAAAATTTAGAGTAAACGGGAAAAGATAAATTTGTGGAGGAATAAGATATGCGAGACATTGATGAAATGGTTGAAAGGCTTTTGGATATGGATATTATCGGCGAGGACAATTCTATTACGTTTACAGATGAGGCGAAGCAGTTGATACATGAGATATCAGAAGAGTGTATGAAGACAAGTATGATCGTAGAGAACAAAGACCGGATGGACGAGTATGGGAAAGGGATATCTGCTGAGGAGGTATATGTGGATATGCTTCACAAGATTGTGGATGCTCCTACAAGTCTGCATATGTGTATGAGTGCCAGACTGCTGATTCCGATTGTCGATCAGAAGCTACGGGAGGAGGAACATGCTGTTGAGTGAAAAAAAGACAACGTCCAAAGATATTAAAAGGGCTTTGGCAAAGTATCATCCGAATGACTTCTTTATCTCCGAATGTAAAACAGATTCCACATATTTTGCCGGACCGCAGGGGTTATTGATATTTGATGGGTTGGCAGTTACCAGAAGCTATAAGAGTCCATGCATAACAGGCTACGAAATAAAGATCAGCCGGAGCGACTTCCAAAGGGATAACAAGTACCATCTTTATTTGCAATACTGTAATGAATTCTATTTTGTGGTAACGGCGGGATTGCTCAAAAAGGAGGAAATACCGGACAATATGGGATTGATTTATTATTATCCTGAAACCGGAAAGCTGATAAAAAAGAAGAAGGCGCTTTATCGGCAGATAGAGGAACCTGTCGGAATATATAAGTATATCATTTACAGCAGGCTTGAGCCGGACAGGACACCGTTCTATGAAGGAAGAGCAGATTATGCAAAAGCGTACATAGAGGATAAAGCAGAAAAGCAAGCTATAGGCAAGGCACTTGGTAGTAAAATGGCGAAAGAACTGGCAGAGGCATATTGCCGGCTTGCTGTTCTGAAAGAGAAGGAAGATAGGCTGGAACTTCTTGATAGTCTGATAGAGGTAATGAATAAAAATGGAATTTACTGTTGGAGCCATGAAAGATATGTGAAAAAGCTGGATGAGGCATTAAAGATCGGAGCGGTACCAGATGATTTTAAAAATTTAAAGCGGGAGTTAACAGCAGCTTTGCATATCATAGATCAAATGGAAAGTAAAAACGATGAGCAACAATATGTGGCGAAAGGGAGATCAGAGTGAAGTGTTCGATTTGTGGTAGAATATTGAGGAATCCCAATAGCATGGCGCTTGGCTATGGTCCGGTGTGTTACAGGAGGAAGTTTGGAACAACGCCGCATATTGGATGTAAGACTGCTGATGTACCAGCGTGGGAGAAACCTGATTATAATTTGCCAGGGCAGATATCTATAGAGGGATATCTGCAGACATTGTCGGTCTAATAAAATAGAATCATAGGAGGTCGGAATCATGGCAAAAGAAGACAAAGAGAAATTCGATGGCATTGATGCGGGGAAAGTGTCAAGCCTCCGTGATGCAGGGTGGAGTGACGAAGCAATTGCGGAGGAAGTCGGCATCGAAGCGGGCAGGGTGGATGAGATCGTGAGGCATTTGACTGAGAATAAGCAGCAGGAATCAGAGAAGACGGATTCGCAGCAGCGCAGACTCATTGTCCTGACTGATGAAGAACTGGAAAAAATATATGAGCGGGCGGCAGTCATCGGAGCGCAGGAAGCTATGAAACGGTTCGAACAGGAACGCAAGAGCGAGATCGGTCAGAGGGCGGATCGGCGTCTCAGGAATACAAAACTCCTGCTCCGAAATTACAGGATGCTCAAAAAGCATGCTGAAAACTCAGTATTCAGAAGGGCACAGATGGATGAAAGCGCATTCGATATACTTGAGTCCATGATGAAAAGCCGTGACAATGATGTTATTATCAGCAGCATTAAGGATAGCGCAGCCAGGACGGCGGTCATGGTATCTCACGTGGAGTCAATGCTCGGGCTTTACGCCGCATTCTGTGAGAAGTCACCCAATAAGGAGATAGAGCGCAGGCGGTACGATGTGGTATGGGATATGTACATAGCGGAGGATACCTTGTCAGCCAAAGAAATTGCCAAAAAGAAAAATATGTCTAAAGAAAATGTCTATGTTGACCTCCGGGTTGCAGTTGAAAGGCTCGCAGCACTTATTTTTGGCGTGGATGGCTTGAACGTACAATAAACCCTCCATTTACAAAAAGATTACATTGACATCACGGTTGCAAAGTGGTTTAATGGTAGTTGTAAAATTCTAATTTGACGCAAGGGGAAGTCTGGATATGGGTTCAGGCTTCTTTTTTTGTGCAGTTTTTCCGGGGAAGGGGGTGAAAACAGGATACGGATGGCAGTGCTCCTCCAGACAATTTAAACAGATTGGAGGATAAGATGAATTACACAATTTTGGTATTACTGATATATGCATTGGTAATGATGCTTTCAACGGTGCTGCTGACACGGAAAGAAAAAAATGTTATAGGTTTCTGCGTTGGCAATAGAAATATTGGATGGATTGTATCAGCACTCAGTATAGCAGCTACATGGATATGGGCACCGGCACTGTTCACGTCCACGGAGATAGCTTATACGAAGGGCTTTGCAGGGCTCTTCTGGTTCCTGGTACCTAATGTGCTGTGCCTCATACTTTTTATACCTTTTGCAAAAAAGATACGGCAGGAAATGCCGGAGGGGATCACGCTGTCAGGATATATGCACGAAAAGTACAAATCTGAAAGCGTTAAGAACGTGTACCTGTTCCAGCTCGGAACATTAGCGGCATTGTCAACCGGCGTACAGCTTCTGGCTGGCAGTAAGATACTTTCCGTGCTGACCGGCCTTCCCTTTTGGTGTATGACTGTCATAATGGCTGCGGTGGCATATTCTTATTCACAGTTTTCAGGCATAAAGGCCTCAATACTGACAGATGCCATCCAGATGGTCTTTATGCTGTCCATAAGCATATGTTTTGTGTGGGTTGGTTTAAATAATGGTGGCGGGCTGGAAACGCTGCTTACGGGTTTAAGAGGGGCCACAGGGGATGCCGGACGAGTATTCTCTGCAGATGGATGGGAGACTTTCCTTGGATTCGGGCTTCCGACCACAGTAGGGCTTATGTCGGGGCCGTTCGGAGACCAGTGTTTTTGGCAGAGGGCTTTTTGTGTCAAAAAAGACAGGATCGGCAGGGCATTTCTGGTCGGAGCCCTGCTGTTTGGCATTGTGCCGCTGTCTATGGGAATCCTTGGATTTATCGGCGCTGGTATGGGATATACCGCGGTGGATGCCGGCATGATTAATTTTGAACTGATACGCACATTATTTCCGGCTTGGGCGGTAGTTCCGTTTTTATTTATGATTATCTCTGGTCTGCTATCGACGATCGACAGCAACCTGTGTGCAGTATCTTCCCTCACAACAGACATTTTTCGGGAAAATACAATGGGAAAAACAAAACTCTCCATGATTTTGCTGTTGGTCGCCGGTATCGCAGTCGCAAATATCCCGGGTCTTACGGTAACGCACCTGTTCCTTATGTACGGGACACTCAGGGCATCCACATTATTGCCAACGGTTCTTACTTTAAAAGGGATAAAGCTGGCGCCGCAGGGTATAGTGGCGGGAGTTGTCGCCGCCATGGTGATCGGTCTGCCGGTGTTCGGATATGGAAATATAAGTGGAATCGCCATCTGCAAGACTACAGGAAGCCTTATGACAGTCCTTCTTTCCGGTGTCATAGCTCTGGCAGTGACCAGAAAGAGGGGTGAGCACCATGGGTGATGTGCTCGGAAGAAAGCAGCGGATCAAAAATTCTGAATGGATCGAGGCACTCGCAAAAATCGAACAGACGGTGACTAGGCAAAATCTGGAACGGCTGGTGGATAAGACCGTGAAGGAAATCAAAAAGAAGACCAGGGACAAGAAAGCCGCATTTGCATGGAGCGGTGGGAAGGATTCGCTGGTTCTTGAAAAAGTCAGCCAGATGGCGGGCATACAATCCTGTGTGCTTGTTATTTGCGATTTAGAATATCAGGCATTTACAGAATGGGTGGAGGCTCACAAGCCGCCAAGATTGGAAATCATCAGCACAGGGCAGGATATGGAATGGCTTGCCGCCCACCCGCAGATGCTCTTCCCGCAGGAGAGCAAGACCGCAGCCCAATGGTTTCACGTTGTCCAGCACAGAGGGCAGGCAAAGTATTATAAGGAGCAGGAACTTGATATTATGCTCCTTGGGCGGCGCCGGGCAGACGGTAACCATGTGGGAAAGGGCGGCAATATATACACCAACGGACAGGGAGTGACACGGTATAGTCCTCTGGCTGATTGGAGCCATGAGGAAATACTGGCGTTTATCCATTACTACGGGGTGGAAATGCCGCCGATTTACAATTGGAAGAATGGGTATCTTTGCGGTACGCATCCGTGGGCGGCAAGACAGTGGACCGGTTCCGTGGAGAACGGGTGGAAAGAAGTTTTTGAGATAGACAGATCAATCGTGGAAAAAGCCGCGGAGTATTTTCCAGAAGCAAAAGCGATTCTGGAGGATCCGCCAGCATAATCCAACGGATATTTGCAGATATCCGTATAAACCGCCATTTTTTCCTTCAAGACAATATGGCAGCCATCAAGATGGGCGGCCTTTCCATGAGTGTACATGGATGGGTGACCTTTCTCGATAGGCTATGAAGTCGAGAAGGAGACACAGATGAAAGTAACTACTATGAAACTCTCTGACTTAAAGAAGCCGGAGAAGAACGTAAGGATACACACAGAGCAGCAGATGAAGGAATTTGAGCGCAGCGTGACGATGTTCGGGCAGATACGGCCGATCGTGGTGGACGAGGACAATGTCATTCTTGCCGGCAATGGTTTGTATGACGCGCTGGCCGCAATGGGGAAGGATACCGTAGATGTGTATAAATATGACAATCTGACGGGGAACCAGAAGAAAAAACTTATGATCGCTGATAATAAGATATTCAGCCTTGGCATGGAGAACCTCGACACGCTAAATTCTTTTCTGGAGGAACTGCAGGGGGATTTGGATATTCCCGGATTTGATGAAGAAATACTCCGGCAGATGGTATCCGATGCAGAAGAGGTGACGGATAAAATCGCCGAATATGGAACTCTAAATGATAAAGAGATTCAGAGCATAAAGGAAAACGCAGCCAAGAGGGAGCAGCAGATGCCAGATCAGTACCTGGAGCTAGGAACACCTAGAACCGCCACAAGCGAGCTGATCCAAGATGAACAGAACGAAGAAACCACCGAAATAAAAAAGTTCATTATCTGTCCTAAATGTGGGGAAAAGGTATGGCTATAAAAAGATGTGAGGCAAGTATCAATGTGGTGGAAGCTGCCAGGATCAGGATCCGGAATGTTTTTCGGAACGGATTGCCAGTGTATATGTCCTTCAGCGGTGGGAAGGACAGTCTTTGCATCGCAGACCTTGTTATGAAGATGATACAGGCGGGGGAAATCAATGCGGCGCAGCTGACTGTGCAGTTTATTGACGAGGAAGCCATCTTCTCGTGCATCGAGGAAAAGGTAAAGGAATGGAGAAAAAAATTTCTATTGGTTGGAGCGCGGTTTGAGTGGTTCTGCCTTGAGGTAAAACACTTTAATTGCTTTAACGAACTGTCCAGCGATGAAACCTTCATATGTTGGGATAGATATAAAAAGGATGTTTGGGTAAGACAGCCACCCTCATTTGCGATACGCGATCATCGACAGTTAAGACCGAGGATAGATGCGTATCAGGATTTTTTGCCACGGATATGCGCGGATGGGGTCACGCTGACCGGTATTCGGACAGCGGAATCGGTGCAGCGGTTGCAGAATATTGCAACAATGCTTCGCGCAGGAAAGACAATGTCGAACAGGCAACAGGTTTTTCCTATATATGACTGGAGAAATAATGACGTGTGGCTGTACCTTCTTTGCGAAAAAGTAGATATCCCGGAGATATATCTTTTCTTGTGGCAGTCAGGTGCGAGAAAAGGGCAGCTTCGGGTGTCGCAGTTCTTTTCTATAGACACAGCAAAAAGCCTTGTGAAGATGAATGAGTATTATCCAGATCTCATGGAACGGATAGTACGCAGGGAGCCAAATGCTTATCTTGCATCCCTTTATTGGGATAGTGAAATGTTTGGGCGTAATACATCGACCAGGAAGGAAAATGAGAAAGGAAGTGCCGAGAAAGATTACAAGGCGGCGCTTTTGGAGCTGTTTTCTAATATGGACGGGAATTTTACAACTGAGCATAAGCGGTATATTGCGGAGCGGTATCGTAATTTCTTTATGTCGGTATCCACGATTGCAGATAATAAGGACTGCAAGGTGATATACGAAGGTCTGATGTCCGGCGATCCGAAGTTACGTACATATCGGGCCCTGTACCAGCGTATTTATGGAAAATATTTTGAGGCGGCTAAACGGAAGGAGGCATTGCGGAATGGATAATAAACTGACAGCGCCGCTATCCACTCTCCAATGGGTAGATCGCAATACTGTCAAACCTAACAGCTATAACCCGAACAAAGTATCAAAACAAAATCTCGAATTGCTGAAGCAATCCATACTGACCAACGGATGGACGCTTCCGATTGTGGTTCGCCCGGATATGACGATCATAGACGGGTTCCACCGTTGGACGATCGCAGGGGAGGAGCCGCTGTTTTCCATGCTCAATGGGCTTGTCCCGGTCGTAATTGTGAAACATAGCGAACGTTCGGAGGATATATATGGCACGGTTACCCACAATAGGGCAAGGGGTACGCATCTTTTGGAGCCAATGAAAGCAATCGTTAAGGAATTGCTTGGAGAGGGTAAGCCTGTGGCGGAAATCGGGAAACAGCTTGGCATGAGACCGGAGGAAGTCTTTCGGTTATCGGATTTTTCTAAAGAAGATTTTCTGAAAATGATGATTAAGCCGGAACAGGGGTTTTCTAGGGCAGAGTTTATAACGAAGATTTAATGTTAAATCCAATAATATTCGTATAGCGAGAACGGGAGGGAGCGCAGTGTCTCCCTCCCGCTCTTAAAAAAATGAAAACAAAAAACGAATAGAAGAGAGGTGGTGGTATGCCAAGGGCGCGTGACCCAAACCGTGGCAGGGCATTCCAGATGTACAAGGATGCAGATGGAAAGATTGATTTGGTTGAGATTGCAAGTCAACTGAATATCTCGGCGGGGACTGTCAGGGGGTGGAAGTCAAAAGACAAATGGGAAGAACAGTTGAATGGAACGCTCCAAACAAAAGTTACGGAACGCTCCAAACGATCCAGAGGCGGACAGCCAGGGAACAAGAACGCCAAAGGGTCAAAGGGCGGTTCGGGATCCGCTCCGCCGCGTAATAAAAATGCCGAAAAGCATGGGGCTTATTCTACATTCTATTGGGACGCACTTGACGAGGAAGAGATACACCTCATGCAAGAGATATCAAATAATGAGGAAGAATTATTGCAGCAGCAGATTGCTATGTATACGATACGAGAACGTAAGTTCATGCATCAGATTAAGAGCTTTAAAGAGAAATCAGAAAAGGGGCTATATGTTAAAGGGGTGACAAAAAAAGTAAGAACCGATTTTGATGAAAATGGTAATAAATCCGGCAAAGCGGAAGAGACGAATACCAGCACTGAATATGCAATTAAAGGGCTGGCAGCTTTAGAGGCGGAGCTGACTAAAATACAGCGTGCGAAAACAAAATGTATTGATTCGCTGATCAGGTTGCGTATAGCTGATGAGCGGCATGATTATCTGCTAAACGGATGGAAATCTAAAAAGGAAGCTGAAAATGCTGATGTTGATAATGAAGAATCGGATGATGTAATGATATATCTCCCGGAAAATGGACGTGATAAGAAATGAGAGTATTAAAACCGCAGCCGGGTCCGCAGGAAACATTTCTGAGCACTTCTGCAGATATTGCCATATATGGAGGCGCTGCCGGTGGAGGCAAGACATATGCCCTGTTACTGGAAGCAGTACGGCATACTGGTAATCCCAAATTTGGCGCTGTGATATTCAGAAGACAGTCAATACAGATCACGCAGGAGGGCGGACTGTGGGATTCAAGTTTTGAAGTGTATGGAGGAATTAAAGGCGCAGTTCCTAAAACTTCTCCACGATATCACTGGAAATTTAGAACAGGCGCAAGAGTTGGTTTTGCGCATATTGATGGAGACAGGGATTTGGGGAAATGGCAGGGTTCCCAGATCGCGCTTATAGGATTTGACGAACTGACACATTTTACCAAAAAGCAGTTTTTTTATATGATGTCCCGTAACAGAAGTGCTTCCGGAATAGATCCATATATAAGGGCGACGTGTAATCCCGATGCGGACTCATGGGTCGCTGATTTCATATCGTGGTGGATAGATCGGGATACGGGATACCCGATATCTGAACGCAGCGGCGTTATCCGTTACATGGTACACATAAATGATGTTATTTCGTGGTTTGACACAGAAGATGAGGGCATTGATTTTGCCAAACAGAGCGGGTTAGATGAGTTTATGGCAATGAAATCGGTCAAAAGCGTTACCTTTATTGCCAGCACATTGCACGATAATAAAATCCTCATGGAAAATGATCCTGGTTATCTGGCTAACTTATTGGCGTTAACGGAAGTAGAAAAGGAACGCCTACTAAATGGAAACTGGAAGATCAAGCCCAGCGCGGGTTCTTTCTTTAAACGTACCCAGATAGGAGATATTCTGACGACGATCCCGAATGATATTGTGGCAATCTGCCGTGGATGGGATTTGGCTGCTACGGATGAAGATGAGAATAAGGAAGCTGCTTATACTGCCGGAGTCCTGATGGCAAAAAGGGCTTGCGGCAGATTTTTAGTTCTCGATGTGGTAAACAGACAGTTGAAGGCCGGAGAGGTCAGAAAACTAATCATGACAACAACGAAGGCCGATAATGCGAAATACCGCAAATACTGTACCGTGCGCCAAAGGCTTCCGCAGGATCCGGGGCAGGCGGGAAAGGAACAGGCCGGAAGTTATATTGAGATGCTGGCAGGGTATAGTGTTGTGACAAGACCAGAGTCAGGCAGCAAGGAATCACGCGCGGAGCCTATGGCGGCACAATGGCAGCAGGGATTTTTCGATGTCATGGAAGGGGAATGGAATGAAGAGTATTTCAACCAGCTGGAAAGTTTCCCAGAAAGCAAGTTCAAAGATATGGTGGATGCCGGGAGTTCAGCATTCGGTGAGATAACGCTTTATATGAAGTTCAACATAAACAGCCTGTTATAACCGGAATGACTTGGACATAAGGAGGTGATTAAGCAAAGTGGTAAGAATTAATGAAGAGAAAGAGTATGATCTGGAGGGGATGACAGGCAAAAGCCAGACACAGCGATATGATGGCTACAGCAATATCCTGACAAGGTACGGGACAAAGAATGACAGTTCCACGGCATATACCTATTCAGCGGAGGATATCGTGCCGGACATGGATCTGACGGATCAGTATGTCGGTAATGGTCTGTTCTCGAAGATCATTGATGCCCCAGCAGAAGAGGCGGTCAAGCACGGATATGATTTCAAGCTGAATGACCCGGATGTGGAGGATTTCATTTCAGATGAACTTGATCGTCTTGACTGGGAGGAAACTGCAGCGACCGCAATCAAATGGGCAAGGCTGTATGGTGGTGCTATCGTTGTGATGCTTGTTGATGATGGCTGCGAACTGGATGAACCGCTGGATTGGGATGAGGTGGATGAGATTGAAGAACTGCTTGTATATGAAAGGGCGGTGGTACAGCCTGATCAGTCGTCCCTGTATGATTATAACCCGGAGAGAAGGAGGCGGTACGGCAGTAAATTCCAGAAGCCGGAATTTTATATTGTGAACAGCCAGTTTGGTAACTTCCGCGTGCATGAGAGCCGGTGCCTTGTATTCCGAAATGGCAAGCTGCCGGAGACCGGGATATATTCGACATACCTTTATTTTGGAATACCTGAATTTATGCGGGTCAAAGATGCGCTGCGTGATGCAGTCGTATCACATGCGATTGCTCCGAAGATGTTGGAAAGGTGTGTGCAGGCTATATATAAGATGCATAACCTCGCAAATCTGCTCGATACGCCGGACGGGGAGGAAAAAGTCCTAAGACGCTTGGATGTCATTGACATGGCACGCAGCATACTGAACAGCCTAGTGATAGATTCCGAGGGCGAGGATTATGACTTCAAGAGTATGTCCCTTGCTGGTGTCAAGGATATCATAGACACGACCTGCAACATGTTAAGTGCTGTAACGAACATTCCGCAGACAATACTATTTGGTCGGTCTCCTGCAGGTGAGAACAGCACTGGTGACAGCGACATGGAGAATTACTACAACTTCGTCAACAAGATACAGAAGATGATGCTGAAAAAGAATATGCGCGTTTTGCTGGATCTGATCTTCGAATGTGGAAAAAAGAAAGGTGCTATCAAAGAGATACCGGCCTACAAGGTTGAGTTTACGCCGCTATGGTCTTTGAGTGAGACAGAACAGGCAAATGTTGATTCCATAAAGGCTACAACTGAGCAGACAAAGGCGGCTACTGCGCAGGCATATGTTGACATGCAGGTACTAGACCCGTCGGAAGTCCGTGAGGGACTTAAGAAGTCTGAGGAGTATACGATTAATGACCTGCTGAACGAAGAGGATGATCTGGATATTGAGGGCCTTTTGGGGATAGAATCCGCCGAGGATGAGGAGACTGTCACAGAAGAGGCTCAAAATAGCGAAAATAGTGACAAAGGCATATTAACTCCCACTGATGGCAAAACAAAGGCTCTACGGGACGATAAGGAAGTCACAGGGATGCGTAGGGGTGACGGCATGCCATATGGCGAAGGCGTTGGTGTTCTTGTTATAAAAGACGGCAAGGTATTGACAGGGATTCGTACAGACGGCAAGGGTATCTGCGGACCGGGAGGGCATATAGAACCAGGTGAGAATTCGGAAGTGGCAGCGCGGAGGGAGACCGAAGAAGAATTTGGAATCATTCCTTTGGAACTGATCCCAATCGGTCAAGTCGCGGGCAGACCGCCTGAAATAAGGTCCCATATTTTCTTGTGTACGAGTTATGGGCAGCAGCCCCGTGCCGATAATGAGGAAATGATGAACAGCAGGTTTATGAGCCTTGCGGAGCTGCTCAGCGGGGATGTAAAGCTGTTCGAGCCGTTTGAGGAGTCCCTTTCACTATTGATCGATGCGCTTGGTATGAGACAGGATGCAGGAAACAGCAATTCTGGGAACCACAACCATAAAGGCCGACCAGGACAGCTTGGCGGTTCCGGCGGTGGAGGAAGCGGTCTCGGGAAACCACTGTCAGCACAGAAGAGAAGGGAATACGAGAAGAAAATCGTTGGACAAAGGACCAGCAAAGGTGTTACTATTAAGAAGCTGTCAAAACATACCTGCGACAGATGCGGTCAGCGGAGGTTATCTGCAGAAAAGGTCAGGGAGGCTGTACAGCATCCAGAAGTCGTGAAGCCGGATACTACGCATGATGGTAATAAGTTTCGTTACAAGAAAGGACGTGTTGTTGTCGTAGTAGACCATGACGATGGTGAGATCGTAACGGTATTTAAGCATTGAGGAGAGTGATTGTGTGAATGCAGAGGAAAGACTGACTGAGCGGCAGAAGGAATTTGTCCTTAATGTACTCGGCTTGACGGAAGAGGAGTTCTTTTGGAGGAAAGAGCATGATTATGACCAGCTTATGGATGACTGCGCTGATATAGAGATAGAAGAGACAATAAAAGCTGGTGATAATGATCTGTCTCCGAGAGGTGTGATGGCGGTGGAGATGGTAGACTTTGTCCATGGTCCGTATTCCGAGGATGACTGATATCATTAAAAAGTAAATATTCTGTATGAAACAGTCTGTATCTAAGATATGGGCTGTTTTTATTTGGGGGTGATGGCATATATGAATGAAAGCATGCAGAAAGAAGCCATACAGGAGATATGCCGTAAAAGGTTCCATGGGCACGATATCCTCATCTCAAAGTATACGCCTGTATTCCCGTCTGGCATAGAGCGTGAATACGCCCGTATATCCCGTCAATACATGCGCCTGCTGAAAGAATCAATCGAGGAAGAGATTCCGGCGTTGAAAGAGCAGATCATGAAGGAACGCGGCACATATCGAAAAGACTATCGGTCTGACAGTATCAATGATGTTCTGATGCTGTTGGAGAAAGTTCTGGATAAGATACAGAAGAAGTTCACAGAAAAAACACAGGGATATGGACTGCGGTGGAAGCTGGAATCTCTTGCGAACATGACAAGGAAGCTGACGATTCGGGAATGGAAAAAGGCGGTTGATAAAACGCTGGGAATCAATATCATGGAAGACTACTACATGGGTGAGTTCTTTCAGACCGCGCTCGACAGATGGGTGGATGAAAATGTGTCGCTGATCAAGACCATTCCCGCAGATACTCTGGGAGACATGCGGACGATTGTAAAGGAAGGGTTTCTGAACGGAAAGCCTGCTACCAGTATTATGAAGGAGATTCAGCACAAATATAATATCGAGAAATCTCATGCAAGGCTGCTGGCACGGGATCAGATCGGGAAATTAAATGCATCCATTACGGAAGCGCAACAGAGGGATGCGGGTATAGAGGAGTATATCTGGGATGACTGTGGAGATGGACGTGTAAGGGAATCTCACAGGGCACTCAACGGGAAACGATTTCGCTGGGATACGCCGCCTGTAGTGGATGTAAAGACGGGCCGCAGATGTCACCCAGGACAGGATTATCAATGCCGCTGTAGGGCAAAGCCAGTGTTTATGTTCGGTGTTTTTAATGCACCAGCGGCGAAAAAGGAATAAAGGAGAAGGAGATATGCTCGCTTTTGCACAGGATTATGAAGAAGAACTCATAAAAAGAGAAAGAGAAACATGGGGAAATGAAAAGTACTGGTATTATCGCGCTGCTTCCTATATGTATCCGATAGAAGTAGATGAAAATACATATGAAAAAGTACAGTTTGTCTCATTGAACAGTTCTGGGGAAGTGATAGGCTATCTCGGGTACTGTGTAGCACGGGAGGAACGGTATGTCAGTAATCTCTTTATCATCAACTTTACGGACGATATGTCTTTTGGAATTGATGCCGTGCATATGGTCAGAGATATCTTTGAAAAGTACCGTTATAGGAAGATAGTGTTCTTTGTCATCATAGGGAATCCGACCGAATCAAAATATGACCGAATGATAGAGCATTACGGAGGCAGGGTTGTTGGGACATATAAGGAGCACATCATGCTGCCGGATGGAGAGCTATATGACGAAAAGGTTTATGAGATATTCAGAACAGATTATCTCAAATGCAAGAAAAAGTGAACAACGCCAAATAGGCGTTTTCTATTTGCCTTGAAGGAGGTGGCGAAATTTGCATAAGGCAGTTACTAAAGGTTACAGGAAAGACAGTCTCAAACTCGATCAGACGTATTATACGGAGGAAGGATACCTGATTGACCATCCGGTGGTCACCCGGTGCGGCATATTTGAATATGCAGACCCGGATAAGGACAACGGTCTTCGGTGTGAGCTGCGGACTCCAGAGGAAGTGTTTGCGGAGAAAAGCCTTGCCAGCTACGAGGGAAAGCCGATCATCATCACCCATGATGCAGGGGAGATAGACAAGGATAACGTCCATGACGAGCAGATCGGCACGATCCTTAGCAAAGGGTACCGGGATGGCAACAAAGTCCGCTGCAAGATCGTGATTCACAACACGGATGCGCTCAAAGAATGCGGGTTGCGGGAGCTGTCGCTGGGCTATGGGCTGACGCTGGATGAAACACCGGGCGTGTACCACGGGCAGAAGTACGACGGCATCCAGCGGGATATCGAAGTAAACCACCTTGCCCTTGTGGGAGAAGCACGGGCGGGAGACCGCGCGAGACTGAACATCGACCACAAGGATGCAGAAACAAAAAAATATTTAAAAGGAGGACCAGTGATGTTAGAAACAAAGAAAAGGACAAAGAAGGCACAGGGCAACGCAAGGCATGACAGCGATCTTACGCCGGAGGAACTGGAGCAGGCGATAGCCCTGTTCAAGGCGCAGCGGGCTGCAGGAGCTTCAGCAGCGGATGAAGACGAGGATGTCAATATGGATGCGGAAGACGTCATCAACGGTGTGCGCGAACGGAAAGACCGCCGGGATTCCGATGGGGAGCAGATGGATGCAGAAGAAGTGATCGCGGAGCAGGAGGGTGATATCGAAGCGCTTCTGAATGTCATCGATGAGCTGCAGGCGGCAAGCGATATGTCTGCGGCGGATGAAGATGATCCGAACTGTGACGGGGATGATGAAGGGGAAAACATTGACGAAGGTGATTCGGAAGAGAACACCGACGAGGATGATGCCAATGAGGATGACGAGGACGGTTCTGTGAATATGGATTCCGTTGACAGAGCTGTTGATAAGCGTCTCAGGGATTATCTTGATGTATGCCGCGTCGCAGACAGGCTTAACCTTGATGGTGTAGAGAACCTGAGTCTTGTGAATGCAAGAAAGAAGGTGATCAGTGCCGTTAATCCGAAGCTGCGGCTGGATGGGAAATCGGAGGCATATATTACTGCGGCATATGATATCGCGAAGCAGAGTGTTGCAAACCGCAGGAAGGTTGACGGCCAGCGGAAGCGGATTATGAAGGGACGCAATTTTGACAGCATTGACGCTGGCAGTGCCGGAAGCTCTGCGGCCTCAGCAAGGGAAAACATGATCGCGAGAAGAGAAAATAAAACAGTAGGAGGTAAGGACTGATGGGAGTACAGACAAGTTATAACTATGGTATCTCAAAGGGGATGGCTGGCGGATTGTACGACATTTCCTATTATGAGAACAATACCTTTACCACACCGGGCGGGATTCCGTTTGGGTACGGTGTTGTAAAGGGTGCAAATCCCGGTGTAGACGTGAGACTGCCGGACACTGGAAGCAAGGCTGCAGATTTTGAAGGCATCGTGCAGAACGGCTTTACGACTATGCAGGATATGAATGGTAAAGCGGTTCCTGAAAAGGATAGCAGCATCGGTGTGTTAAGAACTGGCAAAATCTGGGGCGCCGTCGGTGCCAAGGCGCAGCCTGCGTATGACAAGCCGGTCTATCTGATTACGGATGGGGATGAAGCTGGGCGTTTTACCACGGAAGAGGATGCATCTACAAAGCTCCTCCTGCCGTTACGGTTTATTGATGAAAAGGACGATGACATCGCGCCGATTCGTGTGACAGGACAGGTTATTATTGAGAAGGAGGTAGGGCAGGAATGAAAAAGAAGAAACATAAGAATTATGACCGTGCAGACGTAAGGGCGCTGCGCAACGGTAACATCTGCTCCCGGATGGTGGGTGGCGACTATGGAGAGGTACGCTTTGACAGCGTAGAACAGGCCAGTATCTTTTTTGCAAGGGAATTGGACTATATCAAGACCCAGACTTATGACGTAGAGCACCCCGAAATGACGGCGCTTTCCATCTTCCCGGTAACAAGTGAGGTTCCCGAGGGCGCGGAAACTTTTACATACTACAGTTATGATAAAACCGGTATGGCGGCAATCATCAATAACTATGCGACTGACCTTCCGAGGGTTGATGTGAAAGGGGAACCTTCCACGGGTTATGTGAAATCCATTGGCGACAGCTACGGATATTCCGTACAGGAGATGCGTGCATCCAAAATGGCGAATAAGTCTCTTGATGTACGCAGAGGGGAAACGGCCAGGTATGCTATGGACTATCTGGTCAATAAGATCGCATGGGCGGGGGACAAGAAGAACAAGCTGGTAGGAATTCTTTCAGAAGATAATGATATTCCCAAGTATGTCCTGTCTACCGTAACGGTTGATGGGAAAGAGCGTACGGAGTTCCGTTACAAGAATGCCGACCAGATCCTTGAAGATATCAACGGAATGCAGAAATATTCATCCCAGATCACAAAGAATGTGGAGAAGCCGGACACACTGGTACTTCCGTCGCATGTCTATATCGATCTGTCAACGCGCCGCATCCCGGATACGGAGACGACTGTGCTGAAATTTATTATGGATCATGCGCCTTATTTGAAAGAAGTGCGTGAGGCGAACGAGCTGCAGGCAGAATCGACGGACATCAATCCTACAGGCAGTAACATTGCATTCCTGTTTACGAATGATGAGCGGAAGATGTCGCTCGAGATTCCGATGCATTTCTACCAGTATCCGTTGCAGGAAAAGGGTCTGGAGATCGAGATTCCCTGCGAACAGAGGGTGGCCGGGATGGTTATTTACTATCCGCTTTCTGCGCTCATTGTGGAGGGGATCTGACAATATTATAGTAAACGTAAGAAATCCCTTTGGACAACGAGATCAGAGGGGTTTCTTTTTTAGAACTTAGGAGGACACAGTATGTTAGTAAGAAATAATTCGTCAAAGATCATAGGCATCAATGAAACGAGCATCTTGCCGGGGGATACGCAGAAGGTTCCCAAGGGGTATGAGAAAAATCCGGTTGTACTTAAGTATATCGCAAACGGGACATTTGCCGTTGTCGAGCCTGTGAAATCCACAAAGAAGGAGAAAACAACGAAGGATCCTGCAGAAGGTGCAAAGAAAGCGGATGATATCCAGGGTGCCGGTGCAGAGCAGGATACAGACGGTGCCCAGGGCCAGCAGGCAGGCGCATAACAGGGTGACGCGCATGAAGATTGACAGCGTACGGAAGATAGCGGCAATCGTAAGGAATGTGGCGCCGGAGTTTAGTGGGAAGACGGATGATGAACTGAGGGTCTGGATAGAACTGGCAGAGCCGTATCTCAGCGAGAGCAGATACGGAAAACTGTATCCGCAGGCGATAGCGTATCTGACGGCGCATAAGATGTCGCTGAATGCTCCGGCAGAGGCAGGGGAAGCGGGAGAGAAGATTGACATCTCTGTAAAGAACACGATGAATGTCGCTTCTTTTACAGAGGGAAGCACGAGCATCTCTTTTAACAGTTCTGCCGCAGGAGGCGGCACGGCGTCGGGTGACGCGGATGCGGAGTACCGCCTAACTGCGTACGGCCTGCAGTTTCTGTCGATAAAGAAGAGGTGCATCGTGCCGATTATGATTGCAGGCATGAAAAGGATGTGATGGAAGATGGTCAAGACAACAGATAACTGGACGCCGGAAGGCAGGCGGTTCATGGAGACTCTTCGGGAACTGGCAGAATTGGAGGTACGCATAGGGTATCAGCGGGAGCAGGGCGCCGGGAATGCTACGGATGATGATGACCGTCCGCGCGCGGATTTAGTGGATATAGCGATGTGGAATGAGCTTGGGACGGCGAACAGCCCTTCCCGTCCCTTTATGCGTGACAGTGTGGATAAGCATATTCCAGCTATCAACCATATGCTGATGGCGCAGAAGGATGATCTCCTGCATGGAGCGACGGCAAGGAAGATATTGAATACAGCCGGTCTTTTCCAGCAGGATCTTATACAGACCGAGATAGAGCAGGGGGATTTTGTTGCAAATACGGATGCCACGATCAGAAAGAAGGGTTCTGATAAGCCGCTGATTGATACCGGTACAATGAAGAACTCTGTACATTATTATATTGTGAAGAAAGGAAGCATGGACTGATGGTACTGGATATATTTAAGAAACCATATACACTGCGGCGGTTTGAAAAGACAAAGCTTGTGAGAGGGTATTCCTGCGCCAGATATTCGGACAGCACAGTAAAGATGAATGTACAGCCGGTGTCCATGTCTGAACTGACCACGCTCCCGGACGGCATACGGCGATCAAAGAATATCAAAGCGATCAGTAAAGTGCAGATCAGAACAGCAGATGATAAGGAGGGTACTCTGGCTGATCGGATCTTTTACAAGGGCGAATGGTATGAATGTACAGGAGCGGATATCTGGGGAAATACCCCGGTCGGGCAGACGGAAGCGATATTCGGTCTGATCCCTCCTGTCGAGACGGGAGATATCCTTCTTTCACCAGTAAATGATGAAGAGGATGCCGGGGCAGGAGGTCAGATATGACATTGTCAGAGGTTAAAGATTCTATATATGATCTGGTATATGAGTGTTTTCCAGAGAGCTGTGTGCTATGGGCAGAACAGTATAACACATTACATCCTCTTCCGCAGGTAACAGTGAAACTGAAAGATATGTCAACACCACGGCACCCGGTGAACACTGTAAAGGACGGTATCAGGTATTCATATTATGAGTGCAGTAAGATTCTGGAAGTGAACCTGTACACGAACAGCGTGTCGGGAGGGAATGGGGAGATTGCCACACTGGATAACCCGGCAGTGGATGAACTGGCACGGTTTCTTTTATTCCTGCAGTCAGAAGCAGGGATAGAGCAGATGTATGTAGCGAATATATGCATAGAGGGTATGGGACCGATACGCGACCTTTCTGAACTTGACAGGACACATTACAGATACCGTGCCATGCAGGAATATACCGTGCGATTTATACTTGAATATAAGGAAGGTAAAGCATCGGTACATGTTCCGCTCACCGAGGAAGGATGGGAACCGGGAAGGGAACCGCTTGGATATTTTGAAGAGGTGGATATAGAAACGGAGGATATTTATGAGTGAGATTTTAGATCGGATTGTCAACTGTGACATATCTATTGAGAAGCCGGTGATGGACAGTGCCAGTTTCGGGACGGTTCTCATCATTGGCGATGCGCCGACCGATGGCGGTAAGGATTTGAGGCCGATAGACAAATATGCATCGTTGACGGAGGTTACGGATGCAGGATGGAAAGAAGGATCGGAGATCTATAAGGCGGCAAGGGCTGCATTCTTGCAGGAACATAAGCCGGAGCTGATCTATATTGCGGTACGGCAGAAGTCAGCAGAAGGTGACGACAAGGAGGACATCCTGGAAGAGGAGGCAGAAGCGCAGACGACGGCTATAGCAATAGGAACCGAAGGTGAACTGGAAAAGTTCTCAGATACGGTCAGGAGGGTACTCGGGATGCCGGGCTGGTATGGTCTTGCTCTGGCAGGAGCTGATACTGTGGATTATGATGAAGTTGCATACATCATAGAGAGTGCTGAAAAGCTGTTTGCTTTTTCCGTGCAGGCAAAAGAACTGCCGCTTCCGCTCAGCAGGACGGATTATCTGCGCACAGCAGTGATATACTCTGAATCTGCTGATGAATATGCCCATGTAGCGTGGCTCACGGAATGCTTTTCTTATGCGCCGGGCAGTGAAACATGGGCGTATAAGATGCTCTCAGGCGTCAAGGCAGCGGAACTGACAACGCGTGAGATGGGGAAGTTTGATGAGGCGAATGTGAACTATTACATTAGCTGTGCGAATAAGGATATCACTTTGCAGGGGAAAGTGGTCGGCGGTGAGTGGATCGACGTGATCCGTTTTCGGGACTGGCTGAAAAATGAGATGCAGATCAGGATTTTCTCATTATTTGTCAAATATCCGAAGATCCCCTATCTCGACTCCGGCATAACGCTTGTTGAGAACCAGATGCGCGCGGCGCTGCAGAACGGTCAGGAGGCTGGTGGTATTGCAATGACAGAGTTTGATGAAAATGAAGAACCGGTGGAAGGGTTTACAGTCACGGTTCCGAAGGCGGCATCATTGAGCAGTGCAGAGCGGGCATCAAGGAAACTGCGCAACTGCAGATATACGGCCAGGCTTGCAGGTGCTATCCATATGGTCGAGATACAGGGGAATTTAGTATTCTAAAAGGAGGATGATATAAGATGGATGGTATTATGACATATAACAGTTCAAAGGTCAAAATCGCCCTCGGAACACATGCTGTCACAGGGTATGCGGAGGATTCCTTCGTTGTGATCGAGCCGATCAGCGGTGGCGTTACATCGAAGTCTGGATGTGATGGTGAGACTGTGCGGTCAGTAGATCCGAACGAAAGATATACCGTAAAGCTGTCATTGCTGGCAAGTTCTCCGACGCACAAGTTTCTGCTGAACAAATACAGGCAGGATAAGCAGGATGGTACTGGCATCTTTCCGATCCTGATCAATGATCTCACAGGAAATGAAAAATTTTCCGCGAATAAAGCATGGGTGACAAAGATTCCGTCCAAGACGAACGGGATGCAGTCAAACAACAAAGAATGGACACTTGAAACCGGGCAGGCGATTACGGCATTTGAGTAGGAGGGGTGAGAAGTGAACGAGGCAAGGAATACTGCAAAAATGATGCAGCCGACAGAACAGAAGATCGGTGGGAACACATTTTATATCTATCCGCTTCCGGCATTTACGGCGGCGAACCTAAGCGCAGATGTGATCAGCCTGCTTGCACCGTTGATTGGCGGTATCGCGGGCGCACTGGGTACTCGGGATGCCGGGCTGGGAGAAATCAAAGGTTTAATGGATATGGATGTCAGCGAAGCGGCCCCGCATATAGCAGGGGCTTTTTCTTCGCTTTCTGCGGATAAGACAGAGCGGCTTTTGCGGAATCTGTTAATGAATAAAAACGTCGTAGTAAAGCAGGAAGGGAGCGCGGATGTTGATTATCTGACGGAAGATAAGTGCAATGAGATTTTCTGCGGCAACGTACAGAACATGTTCGTGCTGGCATTCCATGTGATCAAGGTGAACTATGGAGATTTTTTCGAGAGTATCGGGAGCCGGTCTGGCAGTGTGAAGACTGCGGTAATGAGTATGATCTCTCCCGGTACGGAACCCTTGATGTAAGCCGGTTCTGCGAACTGGAACTGAGAATGTATATTCTGATAAAAGCCAGACTGGCGAGCATGGAAGAATTGAAGACCTGCTATACGCTGGGAGAAGCATTGAAACTGTACGCGCTCTACAGCATGGATCTGGATATCGAACGTATGAAGGTGGAAGAGATGAATGAAAGGGGGAGTGGCCGTTGACGATACGCGATATAGCGATCGCTCTGGGATTTAAGGTGGATGATGGTGCACTAAAAGAGGCAGAAGACAAGATCAGCAATTTCAAGAATTTTGCCGTAAAGTCGCTGGGTGCTATCGGCATCGGTTTCTCCTTGACACAGATGAATGCCTTGGCGGAAGAGTTTAACGGAATAAACGACCAGATTAGGAACGCTACATCCGCCCTGGGGGATCAAAAAGATATCCAGTCAAAGATTATGCAGTCCGCGAACGACACGAAGATGGCGTATGCTGACACGGCTAAGACGGTCGGAGCACTTGTGCAGGAGAATAAAGAGCTGTTCGGCAATATTGATGAAGCGATCGCCTTTAATGATGCGCTGGTCAAAACCTTTAAAACGGCTGGAAAGAGCAATGAGGAGATAGCCGGTCTGATGGAGGCGGTCAATAAGTCCTTTGCGAAGGGGAAAGTGGATACAGAGACGCTGAACCAGCTCATGGAACGCTCCCCGGAGGCGGTGGCATATCTGAACGAGCAGCTGGGCAGTACGACAGACCAGCTTGAGCAGATGGCGGCTGACGGAAAGATAGCGCTGTCAGATCTGAAAGATGCATTTGTGCTAAACACGGATGCGATTAATGAAGCGTTTGACGGACTGGATTACAGCATAACAGATGGCCTTCTGTATATCAGGAATAAGTGGGGGTACTGGCTGGATGACATTAACTCCAGTATAGGTCTCACAAAGACGCTGGCAAAGTATATGACGAGGGCGTTTGATACGACTATGAAGGGTCTGGACCGGATAAAGGATATCGCCGTCAGGGTGACAGAGAAGTTTGGCGGCATGGAGAATATACTTCGGTTTATCGGGATAGCGGCGGCGGCCGCCATTGCTGCGTTTAAAGGGAAAAAGATATTGACGTTCCTGAAATCCTTTACGGGGCTGCTGAATGTGGCAAATTTTAAGATCATGGCGATCATAGCCGTGATACTGGCGATTGCGTTGATCGCAGACGATTTCATTAACTTTATGCAGGGTAATAAAAGCGTTATTGGTGATGTGCTTGGGAAGATGGGATACGATGTCGACGAAGTACGGGACAGGATCATCACGGCATGGAACAAGGTCAAAGGATTCCTGACGCAGGTGTGGCTCGCAATCTCCCATGCGGCAGAGGCTGTTGTAGGCAAGCTGAAGCAGTTCTGGGAAAAGAACGGAGAAGAGATCGCAGGCAGACTTTCTGCTATCTGGAACGGGCTGTGGACTATCCTCCGAAAGATCTGGGACGGCATAAAGACTCTTGCTGTCCAGCGGTTTGGTGAACTGCAGGCTTTCTGGGACCGGTGGGGCGAGCAGATTATGGCGGCATTTTCAGCTGTCTTTTCAGCTGTTGGAGAGATATTTATGGCTTTCCTACAGATCATACAGGGTGTCATTGACTTTATCGCCGGTGTATTTTCTGGTGATTGGGAGAGAGCCTGGCAGGGGATACAGGAGATATTTACGGGTATCTGGGATGCTGTAGTGGCATTTTTTACCGGCATCTGGAATGCGATATATGCACTATTTGGGGATAAGATTGATGCGATCGTTGAGAAAGTGACAGGGTTTGTAAAAAAGATCAAGGACATGCTGCAGGGGATCAAGGAATTCTTCGGCGGGATCGGCGATGGCATCTGGGATTTTGTAAGTGATGTGGGAGATTTCTTCGGCGGCGGCGCGGCGGTGACGAATACGACGGTAGCGAACACAAACGGCACGGGAAACAGGACGAGCAACGTGAGCCAGGATGTCAGGATAGAAAATAAATTTTACGGAACGGATCAGAAGACAATGTCACAGGCGGCGACAAAGTCAGCGGAGGACACGACGGACCAGCTGGCAAAGGGATTGAAGTATGGCACATGATGGGAGGAGGTAACGGAAGATGGGGATAAGGCCGTGTTCTGTTAACGGGATAGAGTTTGATGCGTTGATAAGCGAAAGCCGGTCGCTGACATCGGAGGTTCCGGAGTATGCCGTAGAGTCTGGATTTTCTGTGTCAGACAATATAAGCATAAAGCCAATGGTGGTGGAGATCACCGCAAATCTTACGAATACGCCTGTCACATGGCTGGATTCTCATGGCATCGGGAGAGTGGAGTCGATAGTCGCGCAGCTTGAGGCTTTATTCTTTTCCAGGCAGCTGGTGACAGTGACAACCAGTACGGATACATATAAGAATATGTCTATCACAGCGCTGTCAGTGCCGAAAGATACTGAAAATATGACTTCGCGGGATATACGCATGACACTTAAGGAAGTGACGGTTGTTTCTGCGCAGATGACTACCATACCGGCGTCTTATGCCCGTGGAGGTGATACCGGTGCAAATGCAGGCACTTCCGGCCAAGGCGGTTCTGGTTCCGGGAATGGTTCTGGTACCAGCTCCGGTTCTGGAAAAGCGGGATCTGAGGAAAAAGCATCAATCCTGTATAATCTGATAAATAATTGAGGTGAGACAGCATGATCGAATATATACAGGTTCCGAACATGAATGACAGTTTTTCCCGTGTGATCTTATGCCGGCAGGAGTATCTGATCCGGTTTATGTATAACGGGACGTGTGATTACTGGTCATTCGGGGTCTATGATAATAACAAAAAGATACTTCTGCAACAGAGAAAGATCGTGCCGCTTTCCCCGCTGACACATTTTGATGTATCTGTTAATATTCCGCAGGGAATATTCGGGTGTTTCACGAATTTAAAACATGTGGGCAGGAATGATTTTTTAAGCGGAAAAGCGGAGTTCGCCTTTATCCCGTGGGAAGATCTTGAGGAATGGAGAGCAAAAAATGAGATTATTCGATAGGCAGGCGCGGGTAGCAATCGGGAAAGGCGGCGGTTCCGGGTATGAGATCGGTACCGCTGCGGCAAACGGTATTCCCATACATATAAAATTCTCGTTTGAAAAGGCCGATGTAGAAAGCCCGAATACCGGGAAAGTGACAATATGGAACTTGAATAAGGAGCATCTGGCCGAGCTTGAAAAACAGGACTGTATCGTGGTCGTCCGGGCTGGATACGGGGACAATCTGGCAGAAGCGTTTGCAGGGACAGTTACGAATGCATCAACGACGAAAGAAGGCGCAGACCGCATGACGGAGATAGAAGTGGCAGCGAATATGGTGGAGCTGCGGGATACGAGTTTCTCCATGTCCTATGCGGAAGGTACAAAGACGGAAGTGATCTATCAGGAGGCAGCGGCACAGATGGGACTGCCTCTGAGTATTTCCCCGGGAGCGATGGAAGCGCCGACATGCCTGGCCTCCGGATTCAGCTTTGTTGGCGGGGCGAAGAACCTGTTGAACAGGGTCACACGCATGGATGGGCTTAACTGGACGATACAGGATGGCGTCATACAGCTTTTAAAAGCAAATGAGCCAATAGCAACGACATGCTACGAGCTGAATGCAGGCACCGGCCTGATCGGGACGCCTAAGCGTGTGAACATATCGGCTGGCGGTGGGAGCAGCAAAGGAGGATCCGAAAAGGCAGATTCCGGCAGCGAGACGGCACAGCTGGGATGGGAAGTGATCTATTTCATAAATCTTGCGATCGGCGTGAACAGTTATGTTCACATCAGCAGTGAGGCAGTGAACGGGTATTTCCGGGTACAGAAGATATCGATAGAAGGAGACAACTATGAAGGCGACTGGCAGTGCAGGGCTACAGTATTGGAGGTGACAGGGGCATGATGCAGGAATTTGTACAGCAGCTGGAGAATACGGTTCGGGAAGCGACCTATGATATGCATACAGCGCTTCCCGGTACAATAGCGGAATTTGATCCGGCTGCCGGGATGGCAACGGTAAAACCGGAAGGATCAGTGGCGATGAAGAATGGAAAACGGCTCAAATATCCGTCCATCGTCAGGGTTCCAGTGATTTTCCCGCAGGCCGGCGGTCAGAATATGGTGATTGCCTATCCTGTAAAACCGGGGGACGGGTGCCTTGTTATCATCTGTGAGAACGACTTGAAACCGTGGATGAGCCACGGGAAGGAGACGGAGAGTGATATGAAGTTCGACCTGACCAATGCGGTGTGTATCCCGGGGCTGTTTTGCGAAGGGAATGCGGCAATGCAAAAAGCAGTTGATGAAAATGCGGTCGTCATTAAGAACAAAGACATGGAGATGATGATCAAAGGCGATAAGATGCAGATAGCGTATGGGCAGAATTGTATGCTGATGGAGGATAACAAAATCAGCCTTGCATGTGGCAAGAAGAGCCTCAGGGTGACCGGATCACGGATCGAGATCGAGGGGGATCTGTTTGTGAACGGTTCTATAGAAGGGGGCTGACGATGAAAGATATTCTGCTAGATAAGGAAGGGGATATCGCCCTTACGGATGCAGGAGACATCCTGCTTGTCACAAGCCCTGTGCAGGCTGTATTGATCAAGCTGAAGTGGTATTTTGCAGAATGGGTGTTTGACCCGGAAAAGGGCATCCCGTGGTTTGAGTCGGTGCTTGTGAAATCGCCGGATATAGACGGGATCAGGAAACGGCTGGTCAGAGAAATGCTGGATGTGGATGATATACTGGAAGTGCCGCAGATGGATATCCTTGTGGATTCAAAGACCAGACACGCCAGAATTATGTTCACGATCCGCACGGATGAGGGGACATATAAGGAGGAGGTGGTACTGCATGGATGAATACGGTGTGACGCAAAAAGGCTTTGTGAGGAAACGTCTTGATAAGATAAAAGAGGGTGTATATGGGAGGCTGAAAGAAGGTTGGGGATATGATATCACGATCAATCCGCAGTCTTTTTTAAATGTACTGGTGACGGGATTTTCGGATGAAGTTGCGAAGCTGTGGGAAGTAGCGGAGGATACCTACTACGCAATGTATACGATGAGCGCGGAAGGCGCCAATCTGGACAATGCCATGCAGTTTGGAGGTATCACGAGAGAGCATGATGCAAGGACAACCTATATGCTGGCATGCACGGCGCCGGATGATACCGTAGTCCCCTATGGGGTTCTGGTAAGATCTGTAACAACCCCGGAGAAGCTCTTCCGATGCACGAATACGCAGGTGATCGGCCGCGAAAACTTCCGCAGGATTGTGATAACGCCGTATATGGATTCCGGCATAGATTTGTTCTATGTGACGATCAACAGAAACAGCTATCAATATTATCGGCATTCCGGGGAGGGAGCATTGGACGTCCTGCGGGCATTTGCAGACATGATAGATGAAAAAGGCATAAAAGTACAGATGGATGAGGAAAATCTCTCTCTGGGGCTGGAAGACATCTATAAGCAGACATCAAACACACTTGGGATATCAAATAATTTCCTGGTAGAATCGGTGACTTCGAATCTCCTGTTTGAAAGTATGGAATATGGGCCGGTCGTCATTGCGGACGGTCTGATCCGGGAGATGGTGACGCTTGATACAGGGATCCGCGAAATCAGGAATGACATAGCGCCGATACTCGGGCGGTTTGAGGCAGATGATGTTGAGGCGAGACAGAATTTTGTCAAGCGTGTTGCAACACGCTCCAAGAACATGATAGAGAGCGTCACGGCGGAGATATACAATTCCGTTGACAATGTGCTTTCAGTGGCAGGCTATGAAAACGACACGGAAATGACTGATGATGACGGACGACCACCAAAGTCAGTAGAGTTCATCGTGGACGGCGGGGACGCGGGCGAGATAGCAAACATCATCTATCAGAAGAAGACGAACGGCGTCAGGGCGTACGGGAGCGTGCTCATGGACGTGTCGGATGTCTTTGGGAACATACACAAGGTGGGCTTCAACCGACCGGATTATCTGTATATCTGGATTAAAGTGATTATTACCGAAAAGCCGGGAAAAAACATGGCGCCAAATTTTATACAGATGACGCAGGAGTCGATCGTCGAAGATTCAAAGGATCTGCAAGTGGGTGACAGCGTGTATCTACAGACATATCTCGCAGGGATATATGAAAGGGTAGTATCTGTATCCATGGTGGATATCAAGGCATATGCGGCGGTTTCAGAAAAATATATACCGCTTCTGGAGGAATACAGGTCGGAAAATATTGAGGTAAGATACAGGCAAAAAGCCATCATCGATGCTTCCAGAATTGAGGTGACGCTTAATGCAGATCAATACTGAAGGTATCACTAAGAGCTTTCTCGATAAGCTGCCCGAGCAGTTTAAAAAGAAGCACAACATCGAAGTGCTTGTAAAAGCATTTGCGGCGGAGCTGGAAGAGCTCGTCGGGACATTTAAGGAGCTTGAAACACTGCGCGCAATTAGTACGGCTTTTGGCAGACAGCTTGACGGTATCGGTGAGATCGTAGAGCTGTCACGGGTGGAGTCGACTGCCTATGCCGGCATCATAGATTTTTTCGTACTTGATGATGAGCGATACCGCCTGTTTCTGATGTATAAGGCGCTTCGTAATGCAAACACATGTACTTATTCTGAATTGATGGAGATATGCAGGCTGCTCTACGATGCAAAACTTTTATATTACAGAGAATTTGATGATCATCCGGCCCATTTTCAAGTGATGGTCGGGGCAGACTTTCAGGAATGGATGATGGGGATGCTGAACAATGTGAATCTGACAGTAAAGCCAGGCGGGGTTTCGGTAGAGATGAAGTTTTTTGAACTGGAATTCTTTGGGTTTATTGATTTGAATAAGGAGGCGCGCGGGTTTGGGGAAGCAAAGTTCCTGCACATCATAGGAGAGGAGTGGTGAGATGGCAGATATCAGGAAAGAAGAAGGACCTGCAATCAATACGGCGGAAGGAAAAGAGCTATATGAGAATCTTTTTGCTAGTACGGAAAGCAGGGAGGACATAAGTTTAGCAGATTGGAAAGCGGGATGGGCTGCAATTGTTGGCGGCATCAATGGGATACCTACTTCCCGGCAGTTCAATACCCTGCAGTATATATCAGATCTGAAAAGTTTTCTACTGTATAAAGCGGTCACAGATCTGCAGAAGAGCGGAGGTACAGGTATCAGGATTGGTCCGGCAGAAGAGATAGAGAAACTTGAAAAGAATATGATTCTGTTTGAGACAATAGTGGATACGAACAGGATCGTGAAAGTGCATCAGAAAGATGCTGTCGGAGGCATTATTGAATATGAACTGGCAACGCTGTTTAAAATGGCGGAAAGGAGGGAGCTCATCAAGTCAGGGGAAACCCTGTCGGTCATATTCGGAAAGGTTCTGAGATATCTTGCAGATATCAAAGAGAACTGTTTTGCTGGAGCGGATGATCCTTTTGTATTGATGACGGAGGCTACATATAAACCGCCTGCAAAGAGAACAAAAGGCAGCTTATACGGATTGATTACAAAGATACGGGGACTCATCATCATACAGTTTGACAGATATGTGCAGGGACTTGAGGAACCGCGGGTAGAACGGACGCTGTACGGAGTTGAAACGAAGGCAAGGGGTGATGTAGAAGCATCGCCGTATTCCTATATAGGCGTGATTAAATGTATCGTTTTTGTTGATGATGAAAGCACAGATGTAAGAATGCAGGAAAAACTGTATGCAAAGATCAAAGAGACAAGATAGGAGGAAAAGGATGGCAGAAAGATATTTACCGACGGAATTGCAGGATGAAAACGGCAACGTGGTATATCCGCACTCACAGGCGGATATCATCTGGACGCAGGATGGTCGGAGCGTGGAGGAAGTGTTGAAAACGAAGATGGAGCTTGTGGTCAGCAATGTGGCTATTCCGGTTGAACAGCGGACACAGGGAGTGATGTACATGTTTGTAGAAGGGGAAAATCCTGCTTCATCCGCAGCCGTGGCAATGGCAAGTCCGTCTGTAGGGTACAGGATGTTATGAGTATGAGCAGGCGGGAAAGGAGCGGTTTATGGCGGGATTAAAGGTCAGGGTGCAGCTTTATGATGAAGCAGGCAATCTTTTGGGCGATGCGGATGTCCTAACCTCAGCGGATATGATTTATTTTGGGGATGGCGAGACTTTCCAACAGAAATTTGATGCAGGGAAACTGAATGGGAAGAGGGGTGCAATCGGTCCGCAGGGACCAAAAGGGGAGAAAGGAGAAACGGGACCGCAAGGTCCTCCGGGAGAGAAGGGTCCTAAAGGAGACAAAGGGGATACTGGACCGCAGGGTCCGCGCGGGTTTGCAGGAATGGACGGGCAGCGTGGAAACATGTTGTTCGCCGGAACAGGCATTACAGGTACTGAAGGCTCTGTGACACTTTCCCCCGAATTGGAAATTTGTCCTGCGGCAGGAGATATCTACTTGAATACGGATACAGGCATTTTGTATGAATGTATTGCGGGTGAGGATGATATTAGCTGGACATACAAAGGTGTTATCAGAGGACCTTCTGGGGAGAAAGGAGATGCCGGTGAAGTGGGTCCACAGGGATTGGCAGGTCCCACGGGTCCGCAGGGCCCGGCAGGTCCTATAGGTCCGCAGGGTCCCAAAGGCGAGAAAGGTGCTACTGGAGCGACAGGACCGCAGGGACCAAAGGGCGATTCGATCAAGGTAGGAAACAGTTATGCATCAGCGACAGAAAGAAATATATATTTTAAAATCATATAGAGGAGGAAAGTGATATGGCTATATACAATGTACAGGTGGAGGATTCAGCGGGAAATCAGTATTGCCCGAAACCGGATCTGCTGACAACAAAGGAGCAGCTCAGTGCAAATACGGCGGCTGGAAAATCAGTTGACGCGCTTGTGGTTAAGGAGTTAAATAATAATTTAACGAGCAAGATGCCTGGGCAGTTGAAACTGATCGCGG